>MDTB01184005.1_pt1 | contig 17164 bp, 14 predicted proteins | sample 811161 | NCBI WGS metagenome assembly MDTB01 (sample SAMN05326650, study PRJNA326480) | marine metagenome | isolation source: seawater | place: Mediterranean Sea | collected 2009
GAGAGCCTGGTAAGCCCAGTCAGTCGGGTAGACGTCGGAGAACTGGGTGATGCTGGTGACCTGCTCTTCGGATGCCGCGTAGTCGGACACACCGTTGATATTCAGGTCGGTGGCGTTGGCGCCGGAGGCCAGGAGGCCCAGGGCGGCATGCGCGACCAGCAGTTGCTGGAAGAGTTTCATTGAATTCCTCACACAATAATGGCAAGATGCCAACTTCATTAGAACGAATAAATCAAAGTCGAGAAGTAACCAAAAGCGCTAAAAGATTCGAAGAAGTAGCAATAGCTACAACCCACAATTAACAAAGCCAATGCTGGTAATGCGCATAATGAAAATGAATAAGCACTCAGACTATGTCGACACTTTTGTTACTGAAAAGACATCATCGTCTGTGATTTTATAAGGTCGAGGCACGTTTTACGTAGACGTAAAAAATCAGGCAGTAGTGTGGTGTCGCTCGAACGCTCACGAGGAAGATTGACAGGAAGATCGCTTACTACCCGACCAGGCTGAGACCCCATCACAAGAACACGATCGGCAAGAATAATCGCCTCATCAATGTCATGCGTCACGAATACCACTGTCAGTCTTAAATCTCGCCAAAGCCTCATCAAACTGTCCTGCATCAAGGATCGAGTCTGAGAATCCAACGCTCCAAAAGGCTCATCCATCAACAAAACACTCGGATAATTGGCGAGGGCTCTGGCAATACCAACACGCTGTTGCATACCACCAGACAGCTCATTTGGGTAATAATCCTGATAATCAGATAGACCCACCATGTTCAAGAAAGTGCGAGCAGTAGCGTCTGGAGAAGAACCTCCTCTCATGGAGATCTCAGGGCCGAAAGAGACATTTTTTAAAACAGTCTTCCAAGGGAACAGTGAATGATTTTGAAAGACCATTCCACGATCAGGTCCAGGAGAGTCAACCAACTTGCCATCAACAGAGACAGAGCCAAGTGTTGGCTTTACGAAACCTGCAATACAATTCAAAAGAGTTGACTTTCCACATCCAGAAGGGCCAAGCAAACAGACAAACTCACCAGGTTTAATAGAAACATTAATGTCTGCAAGTGCAGAAAGTTCACGGCCACGACTAGAGAAAACTACAGACAGGTTTTCGATCAGAACCTGACCCTTAGATGCAGAGGGAAAAGTCATAGTAAATCAAGTACGGGATAATCCCAGAGTAAGATCATCAACTCCTAGAACTGAAATAGCAAACTGCGCGAGGAATGAATCTCGAAAAGGCAAGCCCATAAGCGTAATACCAAAAGGCATGCCATTGGAATAGAAACCAATCGGTACAGACAAAGCAGACAAGTCCAAGATGTTGGCAAAATAAGAGTAGTGACCAATATTTGAATTCAACTCAACAGGGTTTGCCAACATCTGAGAAACAGTATACAGTGGGCCTAAAGTAGGAAAGAGAAAGAGATCATCAGGACCGACTAAACTTTGAACATAGACTTTAAGTTGTTTAATTCGAACTAAAGCTTTGAACACATCGGCCCCTGAAACGGCAGACGCCTTGGAAAGTATTGATAAAGTAGTTTCAAGAACAGAAGGTTTGTTCGATTGCACAAATGGACCAATCGAGGAGAAGCGATCAGCGATAAATGGTCCATCAAACAGAAGGGTACCGGCTTCTTGAAAAGGCGAAAAATTAAATTGCCTAACAGTCAAGCCAGATTTTTCGAGTTTATCCAAAAACCCAAGATAAAGAGACTTCCCATCCTCATTGCCAAAGAACTCAAGGTCATCATCGGATGGGACAAGAACAGAAGCTAAGGAAGTTTCCCCAACCGAGGAAAAGTTAGAACAATGGATGTCGGCACGCAACGAGGAATCTGAGCGCTCTAAGTCAGACACAACAGAAGCAACCTCAAGGGCATCTGCTACAGATAGTGCAAATACGGAAGGGCAATCAACTGAAGGACAACAAGGCACTAAACCAAGTGTACTTAAAGTGCCACACGTAGGCTTAAGTCCAACGATATTATTCAATGAGGCTGGAATACGTCCAGAACCACCAGTATCAGTACCAATGGAGAAACAGGCTTGATGGAGAGCGACTGAAACTGCAGATCCAGAACTGGAGTCACCAGATATATAGTCAGAATGAAACACCGAAGTACATGGACCATATGGAGAGCGCGTACCGTTTAAGCCTGTCGCGAACTGATCGAGGTTTGTCTTTCCGAGACAAATAGCTCCTGCTCGCTCCAATCGGTCAACGACAACTGCAGATTGCTTAGGAATATAGGAAAAAGCTGGACAAGCCGCGGTCGTAGCAAGCCCGAGAACATCGATATTATCTTTGACAGAAAATGGGATACCCCAAAGCGGCAGATCGGAAGGAGAGACTGAGATAAGCTGTTCGAGAATTAAGTGGATATCCGCTTGGGAACGAAGAGATATCCAAGCATTAGCATGTGCATCTTCATCAATTACAATCCGACGATATAAAAGATCAAAAAGAACAAAAGGAGAGCCTCCGTTTTGGTAGTAGGTCTTGATTGAGGTGATATCAAGGGAAGAGGGTAAAGTCATTGTACTCATGTAAATCTATAAGAAGAGCAGGATACATACAGCATGCATCCTGCTCTTCTAATCACTCAGTCGGCAACAGCTTGTTCCAACCAAGACGGATTGATAAAAGCTTCATAATCCTTGCGAGTCAACTGTTTCGGAAGTCGCTTTTGAGAAACAAGAAATTTCGAAGTATCAACCAGAGTATCGGCAAAACTACCAATAGAGTTGCTGGTACCGATATATTTAGAAGTAAGCTGTGTAGAACAAGGAACCATTTCAGTACCCTTCATCATACGAGTTGCATCAGGCAAGGGCAATGACAACTCTTCGGCAATGATCTTGGCCGTTTTCTTTGGATTTTTTATCCAGAAATCAATACCAGCACACTCGGCCTTAATAAACTTTACAACATAATCGGGATACTTTTCTGCAAAAGAATTCATGACGACACCAACATCCCAGGTTGGATAACCTCTCTTCTCCATGTCACCGGAGGTAATAAAGATCTCGCCGCCCCGCTTCACAGCCTTATCTAGGTTGGGCTCCCAATACCAGGCAGCGTCAATGTCACCACGCGCCCAAGCTGCGGCAATGTCTGCGGGACGTAGGTCAAGAATCTTCATCGATGAAGGCTTAACACCTGCATCGGAAAGGGCCTTGAGCAATAAATAGTGGGTAGTCGAACCGAATGGTGCCGCAATCGTTTTACCTTTAAGATCCGTCCAGGTCTTAATATTCGCACTCTTACGAACGACCATAGCTTCAACATCGCCAAGCATATTTAAAACCATGGTTCCCTTAATAGGTAAACCCTTAGTAACGCCGATTGCCGTTGGGGGATTTCCCAAACCACCGAAATCAACCTGTTTGGCAGCAATAGCTCTTAGCATGTCGCCCCCACCACCGACTTTGACATACTTAATTTTCACTCCTGGCGTCTCCTTAGAGATCAGACCAAGGTTTTTTGTCACCAATTGAGCGTTAACGAGATTCAGATAGCCGACAGTAATTTCGTTAGGTTTGTCGGACGCTTTGGCGACCGGAAAAAGCGAAGCAAATAAAACGGTCGCAGCTGCAACTCCTGAATAAAGTGGGCGAAACATTGATGATGGCATAGTAAGAATGCAATTGAACAGAATTGACAAGGACTAAGCCGTACCAATTCCTGAATGACGAGTCCAAGGCATAACAAGACGACCAATAAATTTCATAAAAAGATCAAGCAATACGCCAGTCAAGCCAAGAACAATTAAACCCATGATGACGACATCAGACAACAAAAACTTAGAAGCATCCCAAATCATCCAACCAATGCCAGCAGTGGCTGCGACGATTTCAGCTGCAACAAGAACTGTATAAACAAAACCGAGTGAAATCCGCATGCCAGCGAGTATTGTTGGTCCAGCAGCCGGCAAATAGACATGTAAAAGTAAAATACGATTGGATGCACCTAGAGCTTTAGCAACACGAACGTAAGACTCATCAATATTTTCAATGGATTGAATAGTGGCAATGATCATTCCTGGAAGGCCAGCCAAAAATAAAAGGGCTAGCTTTGATTCCTCACCGATACCAAGCCACATCACGAGTAATGTATAGAGACCCAAGGGAGGCAGCGGTCTATAGAACTCAATTAAAGGGTTCAAAAAAGAACGAGCAGTCTTGGAAGCTCCCATTAATATTCCAAGAGGTATACCTACCAAACAAGACAAGAAGAAAGCAACCAGAATTCTCAATAAACTGGTCAGCACATGAGTAGCCAAAGTGCTACCTTGATATCCATCAATAGAGACAGTGATGAACGACTCCCAAACCTTGACAGGACCAGGAAGAAAAAGTTCATCTGCCCAACCAAATGCAGTGACTACAATCCAAAGAAGCAGAAGAAAAAGAACTGTAGAGAAAGAATAAAAGAAATACTTATCTTGCCTCAAGGAATTTAGGTAGTAAAGAACTTTTCCGAGGCCAAAGCGACGCCTTAAAGCAAAAATATTAGAGAGCATCAGTATCAACACCCAAAATATTAACAATCGTCAAAGCGTACATCTTTGCAGCAATTACTGCCTTCGCTATTGAAATGCTTTCATTATCTGGGTTCCAACCATCCTCGCCAGGGCCAAAAGTAACAGCATTAATACCAGCTTCTCGGAAGCGTATAGTGTCATTGAAAGCATTTTTTCGGTTAATGATTGGCTTTTGACCATCCATCAATTGTGAGTATGCATTAAAGATTGATACACATGGTTCTTGATCCTCGGGAACCGGATTTGTTGCCTCTACAAACAAAGAATCCTTGACTTGGTTAACAGAGAAAGACAGATCATCTCTTCCAGAGAAGTGACTAGCTGTTACCGCGGAAAGGTCAGAAATGATTGACTCAAGTGTCATTCCTGGAACAATGCCAACAACAGCTAAAGTAAGTTTGCATTCATCAGGTGAAAATTGCATTTCACCAGGAAGGCCTCCATTAATTCTTACAATCGTCACACATGGTAGAGTGTGCCCCATTAATTCAGTCGGGGAATACGTAAAATTGATATTTTGAAGATATGGAATAAGTGAAGCAACCTCAACGATTGCATTATTGCTGGTATCTGGCCTCCAGATATGAGCTTTTTGACCACTGACCTTGATTTCAATAAGACAATGACCAGCATTTGCGACTGACAAATTCATTCCCCACTGACCTGAGCTGGGATTTTCCCAAGCTGTCGGCTCGGCAGTGATTGAATAATCAGCTTGAATCCCAACCTCATTCATCAAATAAATAGAACCATGCGTACCATCCCTTTCTTCGTCAACACAGAAGCAATACATCAAATCTCCGGAGAACTGAAAACCCTCCTCAATCAGAGCTTGGCCTGCAAGCAAAGCTGATGCCATATTCCCACGAGTATCAGAAGAGCCTCTTGCGTAAAGCAAATCTCCGTGACGTGTTGCTGCAAAGGGGTCAAAATTAGTCTTATCCCACTTGTGGGGCTCTACGACAGGATAAGTATCCATATGATCGTTCATCATCAACACAGGGCCACCTCCACTGCCTTTCAAAACACCAACAACATTGGGACGGTGCGGCATGCTTTCATACGTCTTGACATCCATACCCATCGCTTCAAGCTTTCCAGCAACTAACATTGCAATAGCTTCTTCTTGCCCTGGGGGTAGATCGGGATCCAAAGGATCACTCGCCATTGGCTGGCCAGTTTTAATGAGCTGGGTAGCCAATTCAACCCAACGCTCCTCTGTAATACGTTCAAGTACTGATTCAATCTTTGACATCTAGTGATTAACGTCTCCTTAAATTGTATCTAACGAGCTGTTCAGGCATGCAACAACGATCACTAAAATCGCCAAAAGCGTATCAACGATTTCATCGACTAATTTATAAAATCAATGGCAGCAAGACGGGATTAAGATTTTAAATGCATAAGAAAAATTCAAATGCCGACGTGGATTCAAGGGTTTTCCTCTTGGCGTGTATGTCCAGGGTCAAATCACTCTCACAACCCAAAAAGGGATCCAGGCCTGCTGAAAATTAAGAAAAAAGGCGGGGCAGAGTAGAAACAGTATCAGCGGTTACTAAATAAGCTATAATTAGCTTAGAAGCAGTACCGCGGTGGGCATTCAAAAAATCCTTTTCAGCAAACTGATCAGCGCCTGCGAACTGGACTGGATTCCTGAGACAGATTCCATCTATGGAGAGCCTGCATTTACAAAACAATTGCCCGAGGGCCTGAAAAAGTTAGTGTATGAGCCAAAAAGGAAGAGAAGCCCTCAAGAGTCATTCAGAACCAATGTGATCAGCAAACAGTTTTCACCTGCCAAGCAATGCAAATAGCCTTAATAAACTCAAGAAAGCAAGGAAAAACATGTCATAAACAACGCATCAAACGATTCAGGGTGGATCAGATCAAGAGTTAACGATTTAGCCTTGGTCCCTCGGTTGGTCAACAGTTCTGGCTCGATCGAGAGGCGAATAGTTGGCTCGATCTCATGGTGATGGTCACATCCAACAGGCATTTGATCTAGGAGAAAATTGAAGGAATGCCCACAATTGGGACAGTGAACTGAGGCAAAGTTCTCAACATAGCCGAGAATCGGGAGATCAAACTGCCCATACATTGCAATCGTCCGTCGCAAGTCTGCGCTCGAAGAAAGTCCAGGCACGCCGACCAGAAGGACGCCTGCGAGTGGACATTCCTGAAGCAACGTGATCTGAGCGTCGCCTGTCCCTGGCGGCAAATCAATCAATAGAAAGTCGAGATCCCCCCAGGCAACATCAAACAAAAATTGCTTGAGTAACCGCGTCAGAATTGGCCCCCTCCAAGCCAACGATTGGCCATCCTCAGCCAACATGCCAACAGACATAACGCGAATACCATCCAACACAGGAGGGATAAAGTTGGTTACTCCATCGATATCTTGTGTCTCAACCGCTAGAGAGTCGGCGCCGAAAACAGTCGAAATATTTGGACCATATACGTCAGCATCCAGGATACCGACACTAAAACCCTGATCCCGGATTTTCGAAGCCAATCCAGCTGTTACTGAGGTCTTGCCGACCCCACCCTTGCCACTACCAACTGCAATCGTCCGCTTGACTCCAGGAATCGTCCTTGTGTCAATTACAACACGATTGGTCCAAGCCAAGGAAGACAAAGCTGTTCGCGTGACATCAACCAAATGCCCCTGATCAGAACCATGGAAGAGACGTACGTAGACATCGTCTTCAATCACCCTGATATTTCGTACTAGAGCAGAACCTACTAATGACAACTCAGACCCTGGGATTGGAATGTCACCGAGGACTGAACGGACTTCCTCAAGACGATGCTCAATGTAATTCACAGCTAGAGAAGGTGCAACAGTCATGGTGGGCAAAGCTCAAGTAATTAAATCAAAACTGCAGTCGAGCCAATGATTTCTCAGACGCAATACGAACTTCGATGTCAGAATCATTCAAGGATTGCTGCAAAGCAGATTTTGACTCTTCAGATTGAATGGACCCCAAAGCCAAAGCGGCCTCCTTGCGAACATCAGAGTAATCATCACAGAGAAGAGGAATCAGAGCTGCGAGATCTGATTCAGACACATGAGGTTGCAGGGCTTTCAGAGCAAATTTTCTAACTTGCCAATGCTCATCACGAATAGCTTGCCCCAGAGTCACTGCAGAAACGGAATTCGATTTGTTCTCGAGTGCTTGCGCTGCATTGCGGCGGACTTCCCAGGATTCATCATCGAGAAGGCTCGAATGCAAGATCGTCAGTACATCAGGCTCATCCAAGTGAGCCAGCGTCAACATAGCCTCCTTGCGGACATTCACACTCGAATCAGTGGCTAATTTCAGTACAGGTGGGAAATGAGTCAGTTGGTTTAGATATCGAAGAGTGGTAACAGCTTCCTTTCTTAGAATTTCCTCAGAGGATTCGAGGAAAGGGGCGACGGAAGGTAGAGCTTGAACATCATGAATTTTACGAAGGAGAATCAGAATGGCAGTCTGAAGCTCAAGGTCGTCTTCGGTCAGCTTGTCGAGAAGGAGCAGAAGATGATCTTGATTGACCAGCTCCTTCAGTGCATTCAATGCTTCGCCTCGAGTACGCTCGGGTTTGGAGGAGTAAAGACAATCAATTAAAGGGACAACTGAAGACTGACTGGCGATCTCCCACAGCGAGGTGACAGCAGTGTAAACAACATCATCAGACGAGTCATTCAAGGCATGAATCAGGAAAGGAACGGACTCCTCATCACAAAGATGCTGCAATGACACAACACCAACAATCCGGTCGTCAACCGAATCGGAAAGAAGCATCTCAACAGGCAACTTCAGTTCGTCGTCAAGGGACTCAAAAACATCACGGAGAGAAGAAGGAATGGACGAAGCAATCATCGAAGCAGGAAAGGGATTTGAACGGTCACAGCCCCCGTGGGGCACTCTTTTTCACAGGGAAGACAAAACCAACATTCGTCGTACTTCATATAGGCTTTTCCTGTTTCAGGGTTTTTGGCAAGGACATCAAGAGGGCAGACCTCGATGCATGCGGTGCACTTCTCAAGACACTTTGACTCATCAACAATAACAGGAACGTCGACACGGTTAGCAGCAAGAGACATTAGAATAAGAAATAAGGGTTAAGCCGCGATAGCGACATCGTATTTTTCCTCCGAAAGATTGACATCAATGATGTAATCCTCGAGGGGTTGCTTAGATATTGTCATCTCTGAGGACGGAGATTTTTCAATAATCGTGTTGCACATCCATTCCTCATCATTGCGATGTGGATAATCCAAACGGTAGTGGTAAAGGCCCCACCGACTTTCGCGCCTGAACAACGAAGCACGTGCAGCCATCTCTGCACAATCCCGAATAAAATGAATTTCCATACAACGCATGAGCTCATGGGGGTCACGCGCGCCAAGTGATTCCAACACCGAATCGTATCCAATAAATTTGTCAAGGCCGATTTGCATATTCGAGGGGGCTTTCGGCGGCTGAAGGTAATCATTCACATATCGTCTGAGCTTGTACTCGACTTGAGTATGGGGAATACCATCCGGATTAGCTAATGGTGCATAAATCCGTGCTTTTTCAGCTTCGAGGAAGGAGGGGTCAGGATCTAAATGATCCAAACCAGAAATCGAGTCGATAGCATGTTCAGCAGCGACTCGTCCTGAGACAAAAGCGCCAATCATGTAGTTATGGGGCACATTTGCCATATCACCCGCAGCGTAAAGTCCAGGAATCGATGTTTGCATATTGGCGTCAACTTGGACACCTGAAGCGGAATGACCACTGCAGAGACCGATCTCGGAGATGCTCATTTCAACGCCGTGCGTTCGATAGTTCTCAGAACGTCCAGCATGGAAGCGTTCACGGCTTGGTCGCTCGTTAGCGAATAGAATGGACTCAATTTCAGAAATGGTGGATTCATCCAGGTGATACATCTTTAGATGAACAGGGCCTGATCCGGAATTGAGTTCTTTCCACATTTCAAGCATCATTTGGCCGCTCCAATAGTCACAGCTAATGAAGCGATTTCCCTCTGCATTGGCTGTGTAGGCACCAAATGGACTCGCGACATAGGCGCAGGCTGGTCCGTTGTAATCCTTGATCAGAGGATTGATCTGAAAACATTCGATATTGGCTAACTTCGCGCCAGCATGATAGGCCATGGAATAACCATCGCCAGCGTTGGTAGGATTCTCGTAAGTACCATACAAATAACCTGATGCAGGCAGGCCAAGACGTCCACAGGCGCCTGTACAGAGGAGGACAGCCTTGGACTTGATCACATGGAAGTCGCCGGAACGGACATCCAATCCGGTCACACCTGCAGCGCGACCGTGCTCAACGATAACGCGGGTGGCCATCACACGATTGATCACCTCGATCTTGTGACGTTTGACCTGTCGTGAAAGAATCTTCTTGAGATCTTTGCCCTCTGGCATTGGCAAAACATATTTACCGACGCGATGGACTTGTTTTAGATCGTAGTTACCCTCATTATCTTTTTGAAATTTAACGCCCCATTCCTCGAGTTCTTGGATAACACTAAACCCGAGCTCTCCCGTTGTATAGACAGCCTTTTGATCAAGAATGCCATCATTGGCGATCGTAATTTCTTTGACATATTGTTCTGGAGTGGAATTGCCAGGGATGACAGCGGTGTTCACACCATCCATTCCCATCGCGATGGCGCCACTGCGACGGATGTTGGCCTTTTCGAGGACTAAAACCTTTGCTTCAGGGTTGCGCTGCTTTGCCTTGATGGCTGCCATGCAGCCAGCTGTTCCGCCACCAACGACTAGAAAGTCAACTTCTCTGCTGAGCATTTCCATCAGGCACTTTCAAAAGTTCTCCCAAATCATATTCAAAATAACGGTGCAAATATTGCAGCGGTTAGCACAATTACGAATCAAGGCATTGAAGATCTTAATAGCCACAAGTTGCCACAGTGGACAATAAATGAATCAACGACTACCGTTTAACAGAGGAGCATTAGCAGGAGTTGCTCATGTTGCAATGGCGACAGTTTTGGACCCTCAGGATCTTTAGCTTAACTTTTATCTACCCTTAAGGTGAGGGGCACTTATGGATCTCTCCCAAATCAGAGCATTTCTCGCAGTAGCTCAGGAAGGGAGCTTCACCAAGGCTTCAAAGCGTTTAAATTTAAGTCAACCGTCTATCAGCCTCAAGGTTAAAGCACTCGAGAAAGACCTTGGCGCCACACTAATCATTCGCGAACAGAATAATTTACATTTATCTCGGGAGGGCCACTTTGCGGCCGAGAAGCTCAACAGGGTTATCGAAGATTTAAACTCAATAGCATCTTACTTTGACGCACTTAAGCAAGAGAGCGCTAATAAATTAACCATCTATCACACACCAGCAAATAGCAACACAGTGGTCGAAAAGTTATTATTAATAGCCAAAAAAATAGGTCATCATGGAATCAAAGTCAGCACCCAAACCTGTGAGAACGAGCCGAAAGTACTGCAGCAGGTGGAAAGAGATCCTCATTCCATTGGGATAACCTCATCACAAGCCGCCTCACCTCTGATTTCGTCATCGATGATTGATCGCGAAGAGCTGATGCTTATATGCAACAAAGAGTCTCGTCGTAGCCACGATTCAGTTGACCTTTCAAAGCTCTTCAATGAAAAGATCTGGCTTCCTGAACTCGGATCAGACACACTAAAGGTCTTTGAAAGTAAAATAAAGCCACTAGGACTTGACCTGGGAGATTTCAGTTACGGCGAACATCTATCTGAGCCGATCATGCTCGACCTGATTCGATCAGGTGCAGGAATTGGTATCGGCCTATGCAATCATAAAGACAACGATTCGCAGCATTTCAAACTCGTCCGTATCAACGAATTTTCAACGCCTTACGCGATCTATGCTCATTGTCATATTCAATCGAGTGCAATAATTCAGACACTTTTTGAATCAATCAAGGAGTTTAGCTTAAAGCTCGATTGGAAAGATGATCCCGTCCTCGAACGATCAAAAGTGCATTTGATTCAGTCAGCATCAAAAGAAGAAACCATGGAAGTCAGAGTTGGCATACAAAGCCGAACTATTCAAGCCGTTGTCGCTGGACGCGCGATCCAAAAACTTGGCTTATATGAATCGTTCCTAAACGAGCTCAATCAATCATCACAAGAATGCTATTCAACGGTATTCAGGGATTATCAATCTGCCGCACCAATTCTTACGGAGCTAAAATCTGGAAACCTTGATATCGCAATAGCAGGTGATTATGCAATAACACATATTGCAAACTCTTTAACTGCAGAAGATGAAAAGGTTGTACTCATTGGCTTCACGAGCATTAATCCAATGGGGAGTGGATCACGCCTGATGATCTCCCAAGAAGCAGAATCACTTGGCTTGACTGGATTAACACAACAGTCAATTCAGGTTCCATTACTAAGTACCGCCCACGGAAGCCTTCTCTACAATCTACATCGAAAGGGGATCTTAAATTCGACAAAAATAATCAACTTAGAGCTTAACTCCAAAAGTCCAAACAGGTTTGCCATGGACAACACGAAAAGCCTGGCTTGCTTTACACCCTTCGACCACTTGCTTGAGTCAGAATATGGCTATGTAAAAATAGAGGACGAAATGAGTATGCCATTCTCGTTCTATGGAGTCATTGCAAGACTAAATTTCATTACTCAACACCCCGATGCCGTTGTCGCATTTTTGAAGTCGAATCTTTGCTCTAATCACTGGTTCCATACAACACCTTCAGCCATTCAGCATTTGAGCAAATGGACAGGCGTTAAAGAGTCAATTGTCCATCAAATCATCGGCGAACGGCAGGGAAATGATTGCCACTATATGCACGACACAACAATACGTAAAGATTGGATCAGAGAATTTACATCAACGCTGTTCATCCAAGACAAAAAGCATGGCAATCAATCTGCAGCCCAACCGCCCCTCGTAATCGAAGATTATCTCAAACAAGCAAGATCTGAGCTTTCTCTTAGATAGCAAAATTAAGCATAACGAATGCAGAAAGCACTAAAAAGACAGAAGAACAACAAGATAATGTAAGCAAACGATAGTCCGATGGTTCCAACCTGAAAGAACAGAGGAATCCAATACCTAGCATTGAGACGGACAAGCAAAAGGACGAGGTGCTAGCCATGAGTATTCTGAACCAAGAAATTGAGCGGACAATCCAACCAGACCAGTCGAGGTTATCGGACAAGATATTATAAATATTAAAGATCAAAGCATTCAACATAAACCCAACCATGAATATCGGAACAAATTGAATCACTGAACCAAAACTAAAAGAGCGACGATTGTTAGAGAATCGATCAGCGTGGCTTTGACGTACAATCGAGCGAAGACAAATAACAATCGGCAACATCAACAGGATTCTCAAGGACTTGAGGACAAGAGCAATATCAGCAGAAGTTTTTGAGAATAGAGACGCACTCGTGACAACCTGGGCCGTGGACTGTAAAGATACACCGACCCAAACCCCGAACTTTTCTGGATCGCATTGAATAACCTGACCGACGCTTGGCAAGAGAAGCATCAAAGTAAGACCGATCAATGTATTGATGCCAATCACCTTAGCCAGCTTGCCTTTGTCCCCATCAAAAAACTGATAGGCAAACAAAATAGCGGTAGGACCACAAATACAGTTGCCAACCAGAACCCACACAGCCGGAGAGAGAGGCACATGCATCAGCCTCGCAATGATCAATGTAAAGCTAGCTACAAGAAAAAGAACAAGAATCAGCGAAGCAACAAGACCTGAAGACAATAAAGAAAGGTCAGCAAAAGATAATTGCGCGCCAAGAAGAATCAAAGCCCAGGTCAGAAATCGCGAAGAAATGGCTTCAGCTTGCATCTGGTAAGCCGAGTATTTAACACCAAGGACCAGTCGAAGAATGAAACCAGTTACAAGAGAAAGGGTAACCGGATGAAAAAAGGCAGAGAAGAAATGATTTGAATAATTTCCTAAAGAGTCTTTAAGCAGAAAAAAAATTAGATTGGCAAAAAGAGCAATCGCAAGAAGCACAAGAACCTTTGCAAATCAAATAGTAACCATAAGTTTGTCTGTCTCCTCGCGAATACTCTTTAATACCTGCAGCTTAATGTCACGAAACTCATCGAGAAATGTTGACTCTGACGAACGGGGTCTCTGAAGGGGTACGTCAAACACTTCCTTGATATGTCCAGGATTGACACCCATCACAACAATCCGATCGGCAAGCAATACAGCCTCATCAATATCATGGGTGACAAAGACAATTGTAATTCCAACCTTTGCCCAGATACGAAGCAACATCTCCTGAAGAATAATCCTTGTTTGTGCATCCACGGCGCCAAAAGGTTCATCCATAAGGAGTACCTTTGGGTTCGTAATTAAAGCTCGTACAATACTGCCTCTTTGTTGCATTCCTCCAGAGAGCTGGTGTGGGTAAGCTAGCCTGTGAGCAGACAACCCAACCAAATCCAAATAATGGTCAACTTTATCTCTTATTTGTGACTTAGTAAAACCTTGTATTTTTAATCCGTAGCCAACATTCTGCTCGAGAGTCATCCACGGAAGCAAAGAGTTTTTCTGAAAAACGAAACCGCGATCGGGGCCCGGTTTCCGCACAAGTTGATCATTGACTGTCACATCACCCAAATCGGGTCTGATGAAGCCAGCAATCGTATTTAGCAGAGTTGACTTACCACAACCGGAAGGGCCAAGCAGACAAATAAACTCCTTAGGCCGCACGTCTAGATTGATATTCGACAGAACACATCTTTTATTTCCTTTATCACCAAAAAACTTACTAACTTGCGAGATTTGGAGAAAGTGTGATGACATAGGACTAGTGATGTAATCAAAGTGATCCTTTAGAAACTTGTCGCCAAGGCATCATTCGATTCGTGACCATGAGGATGAGCTGAGAGGATAAAGCACCCAATAACCCAATTAAAAACATACCCATCACAATTGGCGGATACTCAGAAATAACATAGGACTCCCAAGTTTTGTAACCAATACCATATTTTCCCGCAAGGATTTCTGCTGTAACAAGACAAAACCAGGCATTACCCATTCCAATAACCAACCCAGCACTAATACCTGGAAGAGCGGAGGGTATAATTATATCTCTGAAAAGTTGGAAATAAGAAGCTCCCAGACATTGGCCAACCCTGATCATTAACAGATCAGACAACGATGACTCAACAGCCTTTTGGGTACTCACAAGAATCGGATAAAAGGCGCCCACAAAAGTGATGTAAAACATCCCAATTTCTGCATCTGGAAACATCAAGATTGCCATGGGAATCCACGCTACCGCAGGGATAGGGCGCAACAGTTCAAGTGGTGTGGCAATAATTTCTTCGAGGAGATGGGATGAGCCTATTAGTAGGCCGATAACAATGCCAAAAACAGATCCTACAAAAAAACCACCGATGACCCTTGAGATACTTGATTGGAAATGAACCCATGGAGATGCTTGCATAAAAGCCACGAAGGCTTTGAAAACCGCGGTCGGTGCAGGAATGAACTGAAAGTTAACGACAAAGTTAACTTTCAGTGAGCTGAGGATTTGCCAGACAATCAGGAAGAAAATTAAAGAAGCTGCCCTTCTTAAGATTGAAGAAGCTTGTGAAGACCACAACTGTTTAAGTCTGAAACGTCGTCTTGTTTTGGAATGAGATGGACCAGAAACAGCAGAATCAGACGTGAAGGTAACAGCCATAGTGAACTTACTTCAGAGCAATCAAAATTCGGGCAGACTCAGAATCAACAGATCAAACTGAAGCTTGCAGTGCCTTAAAATCAATCACTGCACCACCAGATTTAGCGGCATAGGCATCAGCATCTGCCTTCAAAAGAAACGCTGATACTTCACCATCTGTATCAACAAAGTAAGCCGTCCCTGCAAACAATTTCCAACCTTTGTTCATATCATGGACAAAGAGCGCACTGGGATCTTTACCCTTCGCCTCATAATCCTTAAGCGCTTTGACCATGGTCACAGGGCTCGAGTAATTCTGAACTTGATCTTCACCTTCGATCCAGATTTGAGCCGATACCTTTGGATCACCAATGGATGAGCCATCATATGCATCTTTACCAGATATCAAATATTCTTTACCAAGCTTGACTTGCTCGGCAATGGTTGTATTGATATTTGCAGCGGCTTTTTCTAGATAACTACTGTCAGTCCAACCTCTGACATCAGATGGCTTGATCTCCTTGTTTTCAATCTTGCCAAGGCTCATCAAAGTTGCAATACTGTTCTCGAGAGCTTGAAGTTGAACCTCTTCAATTTCAGGAGACATATATTGTAGGCCAGATGGTCCAAGGAACATATAAACAACCTCCTTATCGATGCCTGACCATTCCTCAATCTGAGCAGAAATTGACTCAGGTGAAGATGTGAATTTTGCATTTGCCTCGAGAACGGACTGCATGAAGGCAGTCACAACCTCGGGACAAGACTTAGCGAAGTCCTCACGGACAGTGATGCCATGGAGTGTAGGAACCCCTGTCTGAGCACCATCAAAGATTTTCTTGGCAAATCCTCGATAGGGGAAGAGTTCACCGAAAGGTACAAAATCAGCATGGGCATCGATCTGATTTTTCTGCAGACTTGAACCACCCACCTCAGGGGCCTGACTGATCAGCGTGAGATCTTTTTCTGTATCGAGCCCAGCATCACTCAGAGCCTTGAGCACCATGCCGTGTGCTGCAGAACCAAAGGGAACCGAAACTGTCCCGCCCTTGAGTTCGGCGAGGCTGGTCACATTGCTATCGATGGGAACCACAACAGCATTTCCAGCGCCATTAGGGCTATAGGCCAATGTGCCAATGAAGACAGTTTTCGTGTCGCCGGATCCCTCTCGACCCTTGATCAAATTAATGACTGCAGGGAAGTCACCCATTAGGCCAATCTGAATCTGACCAGCCATCATTTTGTTGGTGATCGGAGGCCCTGAGGTGTAACTCGACCATTCAACGTTGTAGGCAAGGTCCTTATATTTTCCATCCCTAGGAAGATTGTCCTCGAAAATCTTGAGTTCTCTGACCACAGCACCGCCTACAGCGGTATTGATCACCTGGTCCTGAGTTCCAATATGAATTTTTGAACACATCGAAGCATCGGCCGAATCGCTGGACGCCTTCTCACCACCACTGCCGCAGGCAATCAAAGTAGAGCTCAATGCTCCAGCAGCTGCGATAGCGGAAAACTTTTTGAGAAAGCTCAAAGTCAGAATAGAGGACATCTTTGGATTCATATCGAATTAGAATCAAACCAATCATTTGCTTAAAAGACTTGATCCGATGTAGCTCTTGATACGTTGACATAAGCAAAAACAATTGCTGCTGAAGCTATTAAAAACTCCAATCGACACCATCTTGTAACCACAAACACAAAAACCGCGATGCCAAGACCTACTATTTGTTTGAGATGAACAATTTTGGTTTCATCAGTTTGGTTTTGCGATGCATCTCAGTCCCCAGGAAAAGGACAAGCTCCTGATCGTGACCGCGGCACTGCTTGCCGAGCGGCGCTTGAACCGCGGCCTGAAGCTCAACCACCCCGAAGCGGTGGCCTGGCTCAGTTTTCTGGTGCTGGAAGGCGCC
>MDTB01071663.1_pt1 | contig 17162 bp, 20 predicted proteins | sample 811161 | NCBI WGS metagenome assembly MDTB01 (sample SAMN05326650, study PRJNA326480) | marine metagenome | isolation source: seawater | place: Mediterranean Sea | collected 2009
GCTAAAAATAGTTTATCTGAACAAAGTTTAGTGGCACCATATAAATTAATTGGAGAACTAGCTTTGTCAGTTGATAGAGCAATAATTTTTTTCACATTATTAAACAATGCTGCTTCTAAAATATTTTGTGCTCCGATAACATTAGTCTTAATAAATTCAAAAGGATTATACTCGCTTGCTGGTACTTGTTTTAATGCTGCTGCGTGGATAACAATGTCTATATCCCTAAAAGCTAACATTAATCTATCCTTATCTCTTATATCTCCAAGAAAATATCTTAAACAACTGATCTTGTTTGGATCAAGCGATCTTTTAAGTTCAAATTGTTTTAATTCATCTCTTGAAAATAATACAAGTTTTTTTATCTTAGGATACTTTTTTAGAATGGTTTGAACAAATTTTTTACCGAAAGAGCCTGTAGCTCCAGTTATTAATATAGATTTGCTATTTAACATTATTTGAAATTAGCATAATATGTTCAATAAATGAACAAAAAAAAGGGAAATTTGTTCATTTTTTGAACAAATTCGTGTATTTTTATAATATAAAATCGATTATAATTTAAATTAATGAAAAAATTCAAAATTCCAAAAAAAACTCCACCTAAGGCTATAGAAAATTTTTTTAAGAAAAAAGGACTTTCTTACTTGGTAAAGCTTTCAAAGAGTCCCAATGCAAAAGTAAATCAATTAATTGAAAAGGAACCTTATAAACCGGACTTAAAAGATTTATTTAGATTGTACCATTTTGTATATTTAAACAAAAGAACAACAGTTCTGGAATTCGGTTCAGGATGGAGTTCTTTAATTATTTCATTAGCTTTGAATGACTTAAAAAGAGAATTTCATAAAGAAATAGCGAAACTTAGACGTAATAATCCTTTTGAAATTTTCATAGTTGAAAATGAAAAAAAATATCTAAATATAACAAAAAAAAAGTTTTCTACGCTTAAAAACCTTAATATTACAAAACACTTCTTTTTTTCAAAAGCAAAGATGACATTATATGAAAACAGATTTGCTACTGAATATCTAAATCTGCCACTTTGTAATCCAGATTTTATTTACTTGGACGGCCCTGATCAATTTAATATTAAAGATAAGATTAATAATTTTAATACAGGCCATAAAGATATGATGCCAATGGTATGCGATATTTTGAAGATAGAATATTTTCTTACACCAGGTACAATTATTTTAAGTGACGGAAGAAGTGCAAATTGTAAATTTTTGTTAGATCATTTTAAAAGAAATTGGATCCATAAACACGATTTAACTAATGATCAACATATTTTTTATTTAAACGATCCATGTCTTGGAAAATATAATAAATTGCAATTAGATTTTTACAAAAGATAATTTTATCTAAATTTTATACCTTCTTTTTTAAGTATTTCCTTTATAATCAAATTATCTGGATTTCTATGCATTACCCCTTTTTGATATGGCGCAATTTTTTTTTTCCAAGTGAATGCATCTACAGTAAAAAGATTATCTAACACTTTTAAAATTTTTTCATCTGATCTAATATTACACCAGAAGAAACCTTCTTCGTGTAATTTTGAAGGCCAAAACCAAGGATAGAATCGCATAAAATCTGGGTGAAAATTATCCAGGCTTTTATCATTAAATGTAAAAAAAGCTGTTCGATAACCTAAAGAAAAAGACTCCATTAAAAATGTAGAGTCTTGACCTACTATCATAGCTTTTTCTGATAAGTTCTTATAACTATTAATAAAATTTTGATTATCTTTTTTTATAAATTTAAAATCATTATTCATTTTTTTATAAAATTCAATTTCCTCGTTGTAATTAGTCCTTAAAAGTATTTCAGATGGTAAATTTTTTTTGTCTCTAAATTTTTTTATAACATTTAGAATAAATTTTGTTGCAATGCTAAATTCTTTTTCTACATTCTTTCCGTAAAATTTATCTAAATGACCTGGTGTCCAAGAAGAGATAAATTGAATCTTTTCAATATTCTGAAATACAGGCTTTTCTATTGAGTTTGCAATAATTGAACCGGTAGATACGGCTTGACAGATTAATTTATCTTCAACAAATTTTTTATAGTAATCTCCAAATACAAAATAATAGTCAAGTTTGTATTTTTTTTTTGTATCTAGAATTTTTATTTCATGTGAATGCCTTCGACCATTCATAATCATCATATATTTAAGATGTTTAAGATCGTAAATAGTGTTTGAGAAATTAATTAATGTATCTACAAAAGTTAAGATTACTTTTGGGTTTACATACTTTATAAAACAAATTTTGTATGCTTTAAAATTGTATTTAAAAAAATAGATAATAGAAAAAAAAAATATTGGAATATAAATATATTCGTTTCTAGTGTGTAAAATTGTGCATGGAGTTCTTCCAATGATAGTAGCTTTAATTTTATCTAAACCTGTTTCATCTAGAATTAATAAATCATTTTTGTTTGGTAATTTCCAAATTTTTTTTGCATTTATTAATTTAGAGAGTTTATTGTAAATCTTTTTTAGTATCGATATCAATGTATTTTTCTTTATTGTTAATTTCGTAAAAAAAAGTTTTATTGCCAACCATGGAATTTTTCATAATGGTTCTTTCTGGTCTTAAAATATCTATATATCCAGCGTGTATGTAAATTTTTGGTAAAAATTGCCTACCGAATGAATGTAATTCTTTTTTAGTTTGCAATAAAGGAATTGCTTTATTTTTATTTTTTTTCCACATCTTAAAAGGAGTGATTTTTGAAATTTTGAAGGATCTTAAAGAAGAATAAGATTTGTTTTTTATCATTAAACGTATAGCTTTATTAATGAATTTAATTTTTCTAAAGGGACTGGTAGCTCTTAGGTGAACAATAAGGTCAATTTTTTTTCTAAAATTTTTCAAATACCAATTATAAAAATGTTTCATCACCTCAATATCTAAAGATTTGTCTCCAGAAATTTTTTCAGGACGCAATAAAGGTACCTTTGCCCCAAATTTTTTCGAAATATTTGAAATTTTTTTACTATTAGTCCATACGTAGGTATCACTTATTAAACTACTTTTTTTTGAAATTATAATTGTGTGACTTATAAGTGGTTTTTTATTAAATAGAATTATATTTTTATTTTTTATACCCTTTGAGCCGGCTCGAGCTGGAATTAAAGTTATTATGTTCAAGTTAGCTCCTAACTAAATTTACAAAATTTTCCATATAAAATTTAAGCATTTCTAAATTTTCCGAGTTGTCACTTAATGATCTTAGTCTTGGGTCTATATTTTTTTTGTCATCGAGAAAGTAATTCATTATTTTTGATTTTTTATGCTCAGCTGTTCCTATGTATGGACTATAATAACAAACTGTAATGTTATCTGGTTCTAACGATTTATTAAAATTTATAGTTTCTTTTATGTGGTTTTCATTTTGTCCAGGTAAACCAATAATATTGTATGTTGTTCGATTAATTTTATTTTTTTTTAAAATTTTAAATGCCTTTATAATTCTTTCTTGATCAACAAATCTGTTAAGCTCTTTATTTCTGAAGTTCTCATTCGCTAGTTCTATGCCCATACCAACGCCATCAACTCCAATATTTTTTAACATTTTTACAGATAATTCATTTATTCCTTCGGGCCTTGTCTCTATGTATAATTTTAGCTCTAATGGATCTTCTATTAACATTTGTTCTAATTCGTTAAGCACATCACGATTAATTGTTAAGAAATTCGTATCCTGACATCTTACTAAATCAATTTTAAGCTCTTTTTTGTAAAATTTTAATTCTTCATAAACTCTTTTTGCACTTTTACACCTTAAATAGTTTTTAGCTTTTACCAGCGCGCCTTTTTTAGTTTGTTCATTAAATCCATAATAATTTTGAATAACTGTTTCAACACAGTAAGAGCATGTATAAATACAACCTCTTGATAGTTCATAATCTATCGCCTTAACTATTTTACCGTTATAAGCTCTTAGAAAAACCTGAGGTTCAAAGATTTCATAATCATAAAAACTTAATCTATCTAAATCTTGAATAATTTCTTGCCTTGGGTTTACTTTTATTTGATTAGTAAGATTATCAAAAAATGAAATTCCTTTAGTAGTTTTAAGATTTTCTTTACTTTTTAATTTTTTTACTAAATCCAATAAAACAAATTCTGATTCACCAGAAATTAAATAATCGATTTTAGGATACTCTTTAAGTAGATTTTCTCTATCACCGGTAGCCTGAATACCTCCAGTTATTAGAATTGATTTATGCTTGATGTTCTGAAGTAATTCATATCCATATTGTAGACTAACATATTCTCCTTCACCATTAATATGAGAACTAAGTCCAGACCAGAATATTACATCTGGCTTAAAATTATTAACAAGATTTTGCAAATCCTCTGTTAAACTGTTTTCTTTAAATTTAATTAGATCTTGGTAATTCGTTTTTTTATATTGCTTATTGTTTGTATTAACCTCAATTTCATTATGTGACCACTCAGAATAAAATGTACAATCAAATAGTTTAACGTCATGACCATTAGACTTCAGGATACCCGAATGAGAAGCAATCCAAATATGAGTTATTCCTCTTCCCCATTTATTTGTATTGATTAATAAAACTTTTGCCATATAAATTAAATTTGAATTAAAGAATCTTCAATCTTTTCGAAAATATAATGTCCAAGAAATTTTTGTGCTTCTTGAACTCTTGCAACATTTTTTTCATTTATGAGTAATTCTAAATTAGCCATTTTTCTTGCTTTACCACCATTATTTCCTAAAATTGAAATAGTTTTAACTTTCATTTCCTTTGCTTTTTTAAATACTTTAATAATATTTTTTGAATTACCTGAAGTTGATAAAACCAATAAAATATCACCTTTTTTATAAAGACCTTCTAAATTTCTTGAAAAAATATTTTCAAAACCAAAGTCATTTCCACAAGCAGTTACTGTAGAAGCATCTTGAGCTAGTGATAGCACTGGAAAAGGTTTTCTTTTTATCTTGGGTCTTAATCTAACAAGAAATTCAGTCGATAAGTGTTGAGCGTCTGCAGCAGATCCACCATTTCCGCAAATAAGTATTTTGCACCCACGCTTGAGGCAGTCGGTCATTGATATTATAATCTTTTCTACTATTTTTTTATGAATTATTAAATTTTCAATAGTTTTAGTATTTTGTTTAATGTGTTTTCTAAAATCTTCTATCATAGTTTAATTATTTTATGTGAGCTCTAAGTTTTTTTGCTATAGGAATCTCTATATCTAAAATCTTTTTTGTGTTTGGGCCTTTCATAGCAGACTCAATTTTTCTGACGCCCCCAATTAAATCTCTAAAAGCTCTTGGAGTTAAAGAAGCAGATTGATCGCTACCATACATGGATCTATCAAGTGTGAAATGTCTTTCTAGTGATGTTATGTTCATAGCTGATGCCGCGTAAGAAATAGCTAAACCACCTTTTTCATGTCCACTATAACCCACATTACATTTAAATTTTTTCCTTAGAACATTTATAAAAGACAAATTAGCAATTTTATCATCAAAAGGGTAAGCAGAGATACAATGCATTAATTCAAAAGAACATTTTTGTTTTTTAAAAATTTTAACTGCATTTTCAATCATCTTCATGCTGGACATTCCAGTGCTAATAAAAGTATGCTTTTTCTCCTTCGCGACTTCCTTTAAAAATTTTGTATCCGCAATCATTGCAGAGGCGATTTTGTTGTATTTTAATTTATATTTTTTTAGAAATTTTAAACTATTTTTATCCCATGCAGATGCAAACCAACCAATTTCTAATTTTTTGCAGTGGCTATCAATTTGGTTGTACTCATTCCTGCTAAATTCAAGACCTTTTTTTTGATCTCTGTTAGTTTTACCCCATGGACTCTCTCGGTATGTGTCTAAAGTTTTTTTATCATAAACAATATTGATATCCCTTTTTTGGAATTTTACATAATCAGCGCCACAATTTTTTGCTTCACTAATCATTTTTTTGGCTAGGTTTATATTACCATTGTGGTTAATCCCAATTTCAGCAATTATTTTTATGTTTAAAGTATTTTTCATAATATTCTAATTGTTCAAAATATGAACACTAAGCTACAAATAAAAAAATTACAAGGAATTATTTGCAATTTGCGTTACAAAATTTCGTAAAACTATTGAGGGTAAAAACCCCTTTTTTATATAAATGTTTTAAACTTACATAAATTGATCGTACATCATCTATTGCAAGATGTTTTTTTAGAAGTCCTTTTTTTTTAATTCCAATTAGCTTTGGTAAGTCAGAACTAATTGCTTTATCCTGACTTACATTTAAGAGATTAGAAATAAAAGGTTTAATATTTACAATTTTTTTAATAAAAAAAAATTTTTCAGCGTTAATTTTTTTTTCTTTGAGATCTTCTTCTAAAATAATTTTATCTATGCCATTACTTAAAATGTACTTAGTATCTTTAAAAAAAATCTCTACTTTTTGAAGATCTTTATCGTTTAAATGATTATATCTATCTATCTTGCTTTGCGTAATTGAAGTTAGATTTTGAAAATATAATGATAATTTCCTATTTTTAGGTTTAAAGAAAAAATTTCTTTCACAAACTCTACCTACAAAACTTTTGTTAAATTTAGAAATCCCCATATTGATTACCTCTCTTTTTTCCCATTTCAAAGACCAATTTCTTCTTTGAGAGCCTTTCCAAGATGAAAATTCTAAATCAATTATTCCAAAATAATTAAATCTCAATTCAAAGTCCCTTGGCTGTATATCCGCCATCTATTTTAAAATCTTGACCGGTAACATAAGAAGATTTTTTAGAAATTAAATATTCGATTATTCCTAAAATATCTTCTGGTTGTCCCCATCTTTTTAAAATTGTTTTGTTAACACGAAGATTACTTTTCCTTTTGTTTAAAAAACTTTGAGATGTCATTTTTGTTTTTATATATCCAGGCGTAACTGAATTTACCCTTATTTTATCCTGATTATAATCAATAGATAAGGCTTTAGTTAAAGTATAAAGACCACCCTTAGATGCGACATAACCAGGGTTATTTGAAAATCCAAGATGACTTCCTAAACTGCAAATATTTATTATCGAAGCATTTTTAGATTTTTTCAATCTTTTTTTTAAATTTTCAGATATAACATAAGGAATATTCAAATTTATATTAATTATATCTTTAAATTTCTCTAAAAAATTCTTTTTGCTAGATTTTGAAATACCAGCATTATTTATTAAAACATCTACTTTTTTAATTTTTTTTAATGAGCTAGTTAAACTCTTAAGATTACCTAAATCGGTTTTAAGAAAGATAAAATTGTCATTTTTGATTTTTGGTTTTTTTCTACTTAACCCGTAAACTTTATTATTTAAAGTAAGACTATTTGCCAAGTGAAAACCAATGCCAGAAGACACGCCTGTAATAACTATATTTCTCATAGTAAAATTAAGCTTTTTTTTATAAATTTTGCATAAAAGCAACTTTTTTACAAGATAATTGGTTAAATTATTACTATAAAATGTTCAAAAATTGAACATTATTGTTTACAAAGTTTAATTTAAATATTATGTTCATTAATTGAACAATTATGAAAGAAGAACTATTTCAGACTTTAAGAAAGATAAATAAGAATCCCAAACAATCACAAAGGGATCTAGCTGAACAATTAGGTTTTAGTTTAGGAAAGTTAAACTATTGTTTAAAAGCATTAAAGGCTAAAGGATTGATTAAAATGAACAATTTTAAGAATAATAAAAATAAAATAAATTATATTTATGTTCTTACTCCTAAAGGTATTTCAGAGAAAACAAAATTGACAATAAGTTTTATGAAAAGAAAAATGAAAGAGTACGATGAACTTCGGAAAGAACTAAAAAAATAGGAAATAAAAAAAATTTATTCATATAAATAGTCAGTTCATAAAATGAAAATTTTAATTTTAGGTGGAAGTGGTTTTATTGGTTCTCACGTAGCTGATGAGTTGAGTAATTTTAGTCACGATGTAACTATTTTCGATATAAAAAAATCTTCTTACATCAAAAAAAACCAGAAATTTATAAAAGGTAATATTTGTAACAATAGTTCTTTACAAAAAAAATTAAAAAATTTTCAAATCGTTATCAACTTTGCTGGACTTGCTGATTTAGATGAGGCTTATTCAAATCCTTTAAAAACTGCAGAAAACAACATTATTGGACTGATAAATATTTTAAATGCCTGTAAGAAACATAAAATAAAAAAATTTATTCACGCAAGTTCTATATATGCTAATAGCAAAGAAGGAAGTTTTTATTCAGCAAGTAAAAGATGCGCTGAAGATTTTATAGAGGAATTTAATAAAAAATATAATCTCAAATATGTGATACTTAGATTCGGATCAATTTACGGAACTAGAGCAGATAAAAATAACGGTATTAATACAATTATTAAAAATATTTCAAAAAAAAATGAGTTAAGATATTCAGGCTCAAAAAAAGCCTCGAGAAGATATATTCACGTTAAAGATGCTGCCAAAGCATGTGTACAAATTTTAAATAAAAAATATGAAAATACTTGTATAAATATAACGGGAAAAAAGAAAATTACTATAAATAAAATGTTTAAAAAAATATCTAAAATTTTTGGAATTAAAAAAATAAAGTATTTAAATGTAAAAAACTCAGGGCATTACGACTCTAAACCAACACCTTACAAGTTAAGAGAAAGTAAAAATTTATTTATTAAAAAAGAAAGAGATTTTTATAAAAGTTTTTTAGAATTAACTAAAAAAAATTATAAATTATTATGATTGTAGCTTTAATGATAGGTAGAGCGGGAAGTAGAGGGTTTCCAGGTAAAAATACTTATAATGTGTTGAATAGACCTATGTGTGAATACCCTTTACTTGCGTCGAAAAAATCAAAATTTATTAAAAAAATTTATGTTGCTACAGATTGTAAAAAAATAATTAAGATTTCAAAAAATATAAAGCAGAACTAATTAAAAGGCCAAAGAAATTAAACACAAATTCAGCTTTAGGTGATCACGTTTTTGAATATGGTTATTTTGAAATAAAGAAAAGATTAGATAAAGAGAATAGAAAAATTGATCTAGTTGTTCTGTTATTTGCAAATGCTCCCACAATTAATCATGGTTTAATAGATAGAGGAATTAATTTACTAAAAAAAAACAAAAAATTTGACTCGGCAGTTTCAACATCAATTTATAATATGTGGAGTCCTCTCAGAGCGAGAAAATTAAATAAAAAAGGCTATTTAAATCCCTTTGTACCCTTTAAAACTTTCGGAAATCCTAAAACTTTGAATTGTGATAGGGACTCTCAAGGGAATGTTTTCTTTGCGGATATGTCAGTTTCAGTAGTTCGACCAAAATGCTTAGAAAAACTAAAGTCTGGATTATTGCCCCAAAAATGGATGGGAAAGAAAATCGCACCAATATTTTCTGAAGGAGGTTGCGATATTGATTATAAATGGCAAGTGCCAGGAGCTGAATTTTGGTTAAAAAAGAATGGATATTAAATGAAAAATATTTACAAAAAACACAACAGTTTCTCGAACTTTAAAACAAAAAAAGAGACAATAGTTGATTATAATGAAATTTCTAAATGTTTAGCTGGCCAACTAAATATTGAAACTAATATTGAAAGAAAAAAAATTTTCAAAAACTTAATTGATGATCTAAGCTCTAATGGTAAAGAAAATAATCGTAAAAAATTTGTATTAAATCCAAATGTTGTTGAAGAAATAAAATCTTTAGATAATGATAAAGTTCCTCACTATCTTTATCATAGATATAGATATGAGATTTTTCCCCAAAAAAAAACTCTAGACGACTATCCTCCCTATCTTCAAATAGAGCCGACCTCTATTTGTAATTATCGATGTGTTTTTTGCTATCAAACAGATAATGTGTTTAACAAAAAATCTAATAATTTCATGGGTCACATGACCTATGAAACTTTTAAAAATATAGTTGATCAAGCTGAGGGAAATATAGAATTTATTTCTTTAGCATCAAGAGGGGAACCACTCATGTGTAAAGATATTGAAAAAATGCTTTTATATACAAAAAACAAATTTTTAAATTTGAAAATTAATACAAATGCATCGATGCTGACAGAAAAAAAAATTCACGCAATACTTAACAGTGGGGTAAAAACTTTAAGTTTTTCTGCAGATGCAGCGGACGAAAAAAGCTATGCTGAATTAAGGGTAAATGGAAATTTAAATAAAATTTTAAAGAATATTAATCTTTTTAATCAAATAAGAGCAAGTGAATATTCAAATTCAAAAATAATTACAAGAGTTTCTGGAGTTAAAGTAAACGAAAACCAAAAAATTAATGAGATGCAAAAATTTTGGGGGGACTTAGTTGATCAAGTTGCATTCGTAAATTACGTTCCTTGGGAAAATGTCTATGACTCAAAAAATCTAGACATTGCTACTCCTTGTTCTGATTTATGGAGAAGAATGTTTATTTGGTGGGATGGTAAAGCTAATCCATGTGATGTTGACTACAAGTCTAAATTATCAGTCGGAGAAATAAGTTCTAAAAGTATATCAGAGATTTGGAAATCTCCAGAATACAAAAAATTGAGAGAATCACATATTTCAAACGAAAGATCGAGTTTGGATCCGTGTAATAAATGTAACGTTGTTTAACCAATGTATAAAAAAGATATTTTATGGACAAATAGAATTAAGAGGCCGGTTGTAAGTCCAACATACAAAGAAAATTATCTTAGACTTGATAAAAATGAATGGGTTGGTGATTTTAATAAAAAAATAATTGAAGATACATTAAAAAAAATTTCTTTTCATAAGATCATTGCTTATCCTGATCAATACAAATTATATAAACTAATATCTAAAATAAATCGGTTAAAAATAAATCAAATAGTGTTAACCCCAGGTTCAGATGCTGGGATAAAAAATTGTTTTGAACTTTGTTTTAAAAAAAAAGGAGGAGAATTAATAACGTTAGATCCAACTTATGCAATGACCAATGTATACGCTAAATTATATCAAACAAAAAATAAAAAAATAAAATTTGATTCAAAATTATCTTTAAATATTAAAAAATTATTAAATTCTATCAACACTAAAACGGTTTTGATAGTTCTAGCTAATCCGAACAGTCCCACAGGAACAATTTTTTCTGAGCCAGATATTATTAAAATTTTGATTAAAGCAAAAAAAAATCGGTCATTAGTTCTTATTGATGAAGCATATTATGGTTTTAGCAAATACTCTGCCAAAAAGTTAATAAAAAAATTTAATAATTTAATTATAAGCAGATCACTATCAAAATATGGAGGCATTGCAGGTCTTCGAGTAGGTTACTTATTAACTAATAAATCTCTTGCAAAATTACTTTATAACATAAAGCCAACTTATGAGATTAACTCTGTAGGTATTGAAGTTGCGTGTGAAATTCTAAAAAAAAAGTCATTTGTGGCTAAATATTTTAAAGAAGTAAAAAAATGTAAAGTTAAAATTCTAAAAATATTAAAAGAGAAAAAAATTAGTTATATAAATACAAATACTAATTTTATTTTTATAAATTTCGAAAAAAAAATATTTAAGTTTAACAGAGAAATTAAAAATGAAAAAATATTAGTAGGCCATAGTCTGAATATCAATAATTTAAAAAAATTTAAAAGGATTACTTTAGGGCCAATTAAGTCAATGTCTAGATTTTTTAAAATATTAAATAAATTATAAATCCTTAAATGAACTTTGAAAAACAACTATTTTTAAAACAAAAATTAATTATCTATAAATTGAAAAACTATTTAAGGATGCTTGAATATAGTTCAGTAAATTCCTCTCTCAGTAGCATATCTTATTTTTATCCAGGCGGGGGAGTTCCAGGTTATATAAAAATTAAGTTTTTTGAGTCTTTTAAAGAAGGAATGATAAATTTTAATCATTACTTTAAAAGTTGTTTATCTCACTTGATAAAAAGTCCAAATTTGAAAATCACACGAAAAATGGATGATAAAAAATACAATGAAATAGTATTGACATGGGGAGAAAAAAAACAATTTAAATTAGATGGATCATTTAATGATAAATATTTTAAAATTAATTCTAAAACTGATCCAAAAAAACTTTGGATAGTTATTGTAGATGAAGCTTGTCAAAATACTAACAGTAACATTATCCAAATAGAGGAAAATTTGTATAAGAAGTTGAATTTAAAAAACTTTTTAAAACAATTATTCAAAACTTTTTGGGAAAATAAATTTTCATTTATTAAATTATTTCATTATTTTCCTTACCATAGCCTTTTTGCAAAAAATATAAGCCATATTCTTAAAAAATTAATAAAAGAAAATAAAGTTAATAAGATATTACTTCCTTATGAGCCACAACCATTTCAACAATATCTAATTCAAAATACAAAAAAAATAGATAAAAAGATAAAGGTGGTTGGTTATATACATTCTGCCTTGTCATCTTTTCCAACTGATTATATTTTTAGAGATATTGTGCCTGATAAAGTATTAGTTCATGGAGAAGGGCAAATAGAAATTTTAAGAAAAACATTATTTTGGCCAAAAAAAAAATTGAAACTTATTACCTCTCAACGCTATAAATTAAATAATCATGAGAAATTTAAAAAAAACTTCATATATCTTCCATATCAATTAATTGAGGAAAAAAAATTATTATATATATTTGATAAATTTTTGGAAAAGGAAAAGGACTTAACATTTAATCAAGTTAGAGTTAGTAGCCATCCTAAGACTAAAAATTTTAAAAATAATTTAGTGTTTGTAAATAAGCTTAAAAAAGTTTTAAAAAAAAACAAAAAAAAATTCTCATCAAAAAAAAATAAAATGAATATAAATTTTTGTTTTGGCGCAAGTTCTGTAATTCTTGAGTTGCTTGAATCAAAAAAAAAAGTAATACAAATTACTTCAAACCCCCTTTATGATATTTTTAATAGCTTCATTTGGAAACATATATCTATCAAAAAAATAAATGATAATGTTTTTTTATATAGGTTAAAAAAATATGGGAAATATATAAAAAAATAAATGGAAAAATATTTTTACCATACTTTAAAAATATTAAAGTCACTTTCTGTTCGACCAGTAAGAACCTTTAATTGGATTAGAGAGGACCTCAAGAAAGACTTGGACTCTAAAAATTATAAATCTCCATATAAGCTAGTATGGTGTGCTGGATTGCCTAAATCAGGAAGTACTTTAGTAGAAAAAATATTTGATCATTTGCCTTATGTAAGACTTAATAGCTCATTTAACAGAATATATTTTGATAAGAATTTAGATCAGGATCACGGAATAAGTGAATTAATTTTTAGCAATATTCCTAAAGAAAAATATAACTTCTTGAAAACACATACCCATTATGAGGATAAGTATGAAAAAATAGCTCTTAGACACAATTCAAGAATTATCATTTCTTTAAGAGATATAAGAGATATGCTGATTAGTAGATATTATCATATTCTTTCTTTTAAAAATCATTGGCTTCATCAAGATCTCAAAAATCTAAATTTTACAGAGGGTTTTATTTTATCATTTACTGCTAAGGAAAATAAAAGCTCACCTTCAGTTTTAAAATATTATTATGACTGGATTAATGATTGGATAAAAATTGGAAAGCAGAAAAACTACTTAGTATTATGGTATGAGCAGTATAATTTAGATCCAATAAAATATATTAAAGACATTCTTCAATATGTAGATTTTTCAAATTTTTCAGCTGATAAAATTTATAATAAAATAATTTTTGAAAATAATAAAAAAATGACTTTGACCATGTCTTTAGCTAAATATGGTAGAGACAAAACTACCTTTAGAAAAGGTGAGGTTGGGGAATGGCAGAAATTATTTAATGAAGAGATTACTGAGTCTTTTAATAAAAATTTACCTGGCGAGTTAAAAAATATTTTATTTCAATATGATCAACTTTCAAAAAAAATTTAGATTATGTCAAAAAAAATTCTAATTATGGGTTTACCTGGAGCTGGAAAAACAACCTTGGCAAAGGCTCTGTTAAAATATTTAGATGCAGAATGGCTTAATGCAGATAAAGTAAGACAAGAAGCAAAAGATTGGGATTTTTCTTCCTCTGGTAGAGCACGACAAGCAAAAAGGATGAAGGATAAATGTAAATCTATTTTAGAAAAAAATAAAAACGTAGTTGTAGATTTTGTCTGTCCAACCTCAAAAACACGAGACGAATTCAAAGCAGATTTTACCGTATGGGTAGATACAATAAAAAAAAGTAGATTTGAGGACACCAACCTTATGTTCGAACCACCTAAAAAATTTAATATTCGAGTTTCTTCTAAAAATGCAGAGTTTTGGTCTAAAAAAGTTTTTGAAGAAATCACTAAGGAAAAAAGATGAATAAACATTTGGGAATAAGATTCAATGAAATAGCTAAAATAAATGGCGATAAGATTGCTTTGCGGTTTAGCTTAAAAGAAAAATATACCTTTAGTGATTTAAATATTTTATCAGAAAAATTTTTGAATTTTTTTCAATTAATCAATCTGAAATCAAATGATTGTATTTTAATAGAGTCATCCAAAAACCTTTATTCTTATGTTTTAATTATTTCATGCCTTAAATTTGGAATATCTTATTCGTTTATCGATATCAGCCAGGCCCCTTCTAGGATTGAAAAAATTATAAAAAAGACAAAACCTAAGAAAATATTTCTATTTACGAGCAAGTTAAAACTGAAAAAATCCATTCACCTTTCAAAAGAAAAAATAAAAAGAATAATAGATAGACCGATAATTAAAAAGTTTGTGATAAAAAATAAAAATCCTAAGATCGCTTACATTATGTTCACTTCAGGATCAACAGGTGCACCAAAAGGAGTTAAAATTTCTCACTCTAATCTTTTATATTTAATAAAGTGGTCGAAAATTTTTTTTAATATTGATGATAAAAAAGTTTTTACAAACTTAAACCCACTCCATTTCGATAATTCAATTTTTGATTTTTATTGTTCGTTGTTCAACTTAGCGAGCTTAATTCCGATTCAGAAAAATGAAATTTTATATTTTAATAAACTTATATCAAAATTAAATATTCTTAAATGCAATATCTGGTTTAGCGTACCCTCATTACTTAATTTAATCTTAAATTTAAACAGCCCTTCAATTTTTAAAAAACTCAAAGTTAAAAATTTAATTTTTGGCGGAGAACCGTTTCCATTAATTTCTGCTAGAAAAATTTTTAAATACAACAAGAATATACAATTTTTTAATGTTTCAGGACCTACTGAGTGTACCTGTATTTGCTCTGCTTACAGAGTTAAAAAAAAAGAACTTTTAAATGACCAAAACATATATGTTGGTAAAATTAACAGTTATTTTAATTATAGAATAAAGAATATAAATAAAGAGAAAAATTTAGGTGAATTATATTTAGAGGGTCCAGCAATTTCTCAGGGTTATGTAAATGATAAACTCAAAACAAAAGAAAAATTTTACAAAACTAGAAATTTTTCTGGATATAAAACAGGAGATATTGTCAAAGAACATAAAAATAAACTTATAAAAATAATTGGGAGATCGGATAATCAAATTAAAATATCAGGGTATCGTATAGAACTAGAAGAGATTGAAAATACTATTAACAAAATATTTAATCTTAGTCAAAGTTTAGTAGTGCTTAAGAATAAAAAAACTTTCCCCTACAAAAAATTAATTCTAATAACAAACTCAAAAAAACTTAATTTGAATTCTATAAACAAGAAATTACCAAAATTTCTTCCAAATTATATGACGCCAGAAGAAGTTACATATATAAAAAATTTTAAATTAAACTCTAATGGTAAGATTGATAGAAAATTTTATGGATAAAAAATTTATAAAAAAATTTAATTTGTTTGTTAAAAGAAAACTTAAAACTTATAATTTAGTTTATTTGACTTGTGACTTTAGGGGTTTTTTCAAGAAATATTATCCAATCAATGGGGATCAATTTTGTGATCAATTAATAAGCTGCTTATTAAAAAACAAATTAACAGTAATTATCCCAGGTTATAGCTACACGTCTAGTGGAAAATTTTGTTTAGATAATACAAAAACTAATCTAAGTTTTATCTCTAAATGGGCTTTTAGAAAAAAATTATACAGAACCTCTCATCCAATTTTTTCAGTATTTATAATTGGAAAAAAAAAGAGAATTTTTAGCAAATTGGGCAAACATGCTTTTGGGAAAAAATCATTTTGGGAAAAGTTATTAAAAAATAAATCCTCACTTCTGCATATTGGAAGACCTTTTAATTTAGGAAATACTATCATTCATTTTGTTGAAAATAATGTAAAGGCAGAGTATAGATTTCGTAAAATTTTTCCTACAAGGGTGTTTAAAGGTAAGCGATACATTGGTTCAAATTACTCTGCTTTTGTGCAAAAGAGAAAATATAAAGGAAAGAAAATTGATACCGATACAAAAAAAATATCGACAATGATTGAAAAAAAAAATTTTTATAAAAAAATTGGAAGTGATAAAAATTTTACAAATATAACTCATTTAGATTTTTACAAAACATATAATTTCATGCGTGAAGCTTATAACAAAAATAACAAAATTTTTATAAAGGAAGTAGAATGAATGAAAAAAAATTTCTAGATGATTTTTTAATTAAAAAAACTGGACAAAAGGGTTTTAAAAACTTATCCAAAAAAAACTTGATAAATGATGGAATATTGGACTCTTTAGATGTTGTTACATTATCATTTTTAATTAAAAAAAAATTTAATATTGATATCAAAATGAATGAAAAAAATATTAAAATTTTTAACTCTTATGAACTTTTACTAAACAAAATAAAGAGTAAATATAAAAATGAAAGATAAACTTTACGAAAATTCTTTAAAAATTCGCCTATTTGAGCAGGGCTTATTAAATCTTTTTTCAAAAGGATTAATCAAAGGAACTACCCATACCTGCATTGGTCAGGAAAATAATGCTGTAGGAGTTTGTTCTGCTTTAAAAAAAAACAGATATTGTATTAAGTAATCATAGATGTCATGGACATTTCTTATCTCATACAGGAAACTTTGAAGGTTTGTTAAATGAAATCTTAGGGAAAGAAAATGGAGTATGTAAAGGGGTAGGAGGTAGTCAACATCTATTTTACAATAAAGTATTTTATTCAAATGGAATTCTTGGAGGAAATCTA
>MDTB01017729.1_pt1 | contig 17161 bp, 9 predicted proteins | sample 811161 | NCBI WGS metagenome assembly MDTB01 (sample SAMN05326650, study PRJNA326480) | marine metagenome | isolation source: seawater | place: Mediterranean Sea | collected 2009
AATCACCTTTTGAAAGTTTTTCCAGTTATTATGCAATGGCAGTTGGAATTATTGGGTTACCTGAAGATAAGTGTACTGAAAAATTTAAATCGTTCATCAGAAAAAAAGTGATACAACAATTTTAAATCAGATCGGCTTGATTCAAACTCAGAAAACAACTTTGATTTTTCTTTAAGGTACGTATGCACATCCGCCTGCTCTTTTTCTAATTGTATTTTTAATTTCATATACTCATCTAATAGTTTTTCATGTGTTTCGGCTTTATTTGTAATAAGATTTTGATTTTGTATTTCAAGTGCGCTGTTTTTTTCATTAAGTTTTTCATTTAAAAGCTCTATATCCTTTTTTAAGGCCGCAATCTTTGCTCTGTAAAATAATTTCTTGGTTGTTAAATTATCAACTGTTGCCTTGTAGTCTTGTTCTTTTTTTTCTTTCCACCAATAATCAAATCGAATTAATACCGAACTATCATAATATTTAATTTTATTAAATTTCTCAGTTTGCCTTACAATAATTTGTTTATCCTCTTTTTCATGACCAACTTCAATGTATTTCCATAAAATAGCAGGCTGTGCTGTTCTTGTTTTTGGCCAGCCAGTTCGATTAATAGGGTCATCAGTATCATGCATGTTTTTATCTTCTGTACTATTTTTCAATTTATTACTGATTTCGATTATATCTTCTTTTATTGCCTCTATTTGAAATTCAATGGCTTTAATTTCAGATTGACTTTCATTTGGTAACGCATCAGAGTCAATGAATTTTTGAAGACGTGCAATGCTGTCTTTAAGTTGGTTTAACCCGTTAAGCTTTTCAGGAATTGTTGAAATTGCGGCATCGTATGGCTTTAAAAGCGCTTCGAATTTTATCATTATATTGACTAATATGTCTCTAAATTGGGTTACCCCAGTTATATCCTCAAGGGGATTTTTGATACTTTCAAAATTGAAGCGCTTCTCCTTCACTAGATCTTTTAAGTGTTTATTTTTTAAATCTGCTACGTGAATATCTTTTTTGATTAATAACAAATAGAGAAAGTATAAAATAGTTTGATCTATTTGAGGGTTTATCGCCCCCTTTTCTTTATGAACTAAATAAATAATTTCATCATGAATTTTAACCAAATTCGTGTTAATTTGATTATTCAGCATATCTTGAGTGTATTCGGAACTATCATCATCATTTCGTACAACCACAAAAAATGGGGTTTCAGTTAATTTATCAATTTCCGTTTCAAGTGCCTTGAGAAAAGGGGACCATTTTTTATTAATTACAGTTTTTGCGGATCCGGATACATTACGCTCAAATAATGATTTTAACTCGCCAAGAAAATCAGTACTAAAGTGCTCATTAAAAATACGATGATAAAACCCATCATTAATTTTTCGCACATCAAAATGAGTATGGAAAAAGTTTTTCAAATTTGTTATACCGTTAGATGCCATATTTTGTGAAAAAAAGTCACTTCTTTTTAAGGTTACGATAATTTTTGATACATTATTTGAACGTAATAATTCAACCAATTGATAATCAATAATGGTCTGAAATAAATTTCCGCGACTATCGACTAAGCCAGGTGTATCTGTAATCAATGTTTCAAACGCTTCTTTTTGTAAGTATAATGCTGTTTCAGAATTTATCCCCCGGCCGACTCGAGAGGATAATTCGCTGTCATCATTGTCTTGACCAATTAAAAAATTAAATAACGATGTTTTACCCGTCTGCGTCATACCTAATATAGGCATCACATTATTTTTCCCCATGGGTTGATAACTCATGTTCTGAAATAACACTCGAATGGCATTCATGTTGATCTCGCCATCATTTTCAATGCAATCACTTAATATATTATCTTGCTCAAGACGGTTCTCATCAAACGCTTTAAGATTGATTGGACTATGAAAATCATTTTCGTTAATTTTCTCAGCTGGAATTTCACAAATATGATACCCGTCTTTAAGACCAATCTTAATGTCAGCTGTTTGGCTTTGATCATCTTCGACTTCGAGATTTAACATTTTACCAAGTGACGTTAATAGCCTTTTGGGCATCACACCTTTAAATTCAGTAGAAAATGCTAAAATTTGCTCCATTTCTTTTTCCTCAATAGGTGTTTGAGATTTTAAGTTCATGGCCTTTGTCATAATGGCTGTTTTATGCTCATTGTGAAAATGAATCAGCCCATTAGCAAACACTTTATTTAACAGCATGGCTAAACGTTTTGATAATGACGACTTAATCATTGGCGTGAACAAATCTAAATTTATCGTTTTAAGTACATGCTCCGCTTTTTCACTAGGCAACCCAAAAATTCCGCTGGCCAAGGCATAATAACTTGCCTCATCTTTATTTTCAGGTTCAAAAATAACCCCTTCTTGTGGAATATCAATGGTTGTAATCGATGGAATTCTAAAAATTGAATTTATGGCATTTGATTCGGCACTTTCAGATTCAGTATTTGTTTTAACTGTTACTTGCCCAACAACAGCACTTTCGGCCGTCCTTTTCGTGACAGGGGGTTGTTTCATTGGATTACTTTCGTTTGTTATGTGATTCATTTATTAGGTCTCCTATATTACTAAACTAAATATAAGAAATTAAAAATTCCATGGCCAAAAGGTCATATTCTGATTTAGTTAACCATGACTATCATCACAGATAAAATGGTCATGTAAGATTAATGGCATGATTTACTCAGCATATAAACGTTGTATTTATCATGACGGCCCGAGTGATCTTAACCACATTTTCCGATCTCTTATGTATTTGTAAATTTTTCTACTATAGGAAGCTTAGGGGTGCATTAATGTCCATTCATTAATCAAAGGGAACGCCAAGTTTCTTATATTGAGCGCTCCAATGCCCCATTAAATTCGACGGTATGAGTATATCGTTAATGCTCTCACTGCCATTGTTTTTTATCCTTTACTTTTTTATTATACAAAAATGTTATCAAGAATTGGTTATTAAAGCCCATCATTTATTGCCAGAATTAATCACCTTAATGTAAGAAAAGGGTCTTCCTTAGTTAACCGATCGCTTCAGTCTAAAAAGTATCTGCCCATACCGATAAAAACCGCCGCTTTTAGTATTATTTCAGACCGCCCTATCTACCCTATCCAACACGCTAAAAATGATATTCGTATCCAAGCATTTTGATCATGCAATGGTTGTTTATCGGTTCTCAGGCCCTGTTTTAAACTCAGTGACTAAAATTTCTAAACTGCGGTAAAAATCCTTTCTTTCAATTTTAGACATAAACCCGAGTAACTGGTTGGTAAATAATATCCATTTTTGCCAATGCTTCGTTTTATCCACTGTATCCATATTTATCTCATTTTGTTCTGTCCAAAATGGGATTTTCTTTATTTTCACATATGCTGGGCGACTCTCTTTGCCGCTTAAAAACCCTTGCAATGAAGAATTTGAATCAATAACACCATGACGGTCGGTTTTCATCTGTCCAGAAAACCATTGATTGCCATGGAATTTTATCGTCACACTATATTTATTGTGTGATTGAGTTTGTTTGTCGCAATGTTTTACTTTGATTTTAAAATTATTTAATGGACCTGGAAATGTGATCGTGCCATTTTGAAACTGTTCGTTATGCCATTCCCCATAGTATTTAGACTCAATTATTTCAGAACCAACGTTGTGAGTAACATTACGCTCTTCTTTGATAGTACTTTTACCTAAATCAATATTTGAACTGGAATAATTTTGTTTTGATTGAAACCCATTATTTCTTACTTCCATATACACCTCATTAATTAAACGTTAACCGAATTCATTCATAAAATTATCTAAAAAAGTGGGTTTTTAAGTAATTTATCATAAAATCTTATGATAAAACAATAATCGATTATTTGTATTTGAACAAACTGGATTCAGATTTCAACATTATTTAGCACGTCAAGTTCATCTGTTGACTCATGAAATTGCTTGCTAGCTCTTTACGATAATCATCATACAACTTAGTATAAATATTGTTTATTTATTTTAATTAGGTAAACAAATGAGGTGTGATATGGAAAATACTGGAACTAATAATGCAAATGGTGCGCGAAAAGCTCCGAACCGTTTATTTTTACAAGGGCCATTTAATGAAGACCAACGACTAAAACGATCTCGTCCTGACGACGAGTCAAATGCAATTGAAACGATTCCTCACCCAAATCACTGGGCAGCGGGGGGATTTCCTGGGCATTCTTCCCAAATCTATGACATTCCAATCATTCCAAAAAGCCCAAGACTAACCATTACAACCAATGAAGCGGGCATCCCAGCGCCTGAAAGTCCAACCACATCGTCTAGTTCACATGTCCACATTAAACCCACATATCAACATCCAACATCTCCACTAAGATTCACCCCACCCTCGAGTCCAAATCACACCGTGATTCATCAAGGCGTTGCTGATGTTATGCCAGGTGTTGGAAATACGTTGGTTTGGGAAGAAGCTGGGGTGATTTATAAAAATGCAAAAACCATCTATGAAAATCATTTTCAAGGTGAGGGAGACCGTGTGCGATACATGTTTTATGATATTTTCAATGACACACGTCAGGCTGATATTTTAACGGAAAGATTTTCCTCTCAACCAATTAAATTTCTTGAAACTCACGTAACTCATGACCTTCTCTATGAGCAAGAGAAATTGCAGTTTGATTTAACTTTAGATGAAAAAAAAGATGCTTTTATAGCATTATTTGATCAGCTTTGTGATCTATGGAAAGCTGGATATTTATTTTTCCCTGACTTTAACTTAAAAAATATTGGCTATAAAATTGAAAATGGCGAAAGAGTTATGTATTGCTCAGATGCTGGACGACGTACAGAAACGTATGAAACAGCCGGGCAATTCGGATTTGGAGGGTTAATTACTAGTCATTTATATGAAGCACTATCTGAATTACCCGAAAAAGAGCAAGATCGCATTGTTTCTCAAATCAAAGCAAAACTTCTGTCAATATTAGTGAATTATAAAGACGCCATTATTGAAAATATTGAATCAAATATTATGAATGAACGAAAAGACTTTTCTTATGGTGCTTTCATAAAAAGACATACTGATACATTTGAAGCTTATGAAGATGCCAAACAAAACGCATTCAATGGATTTAGAAAATCATTTTATATTAATAAATCAAAACATGATCACCATGTTTTAAGTCATGTCGAGACTCCTAGAGCTTTTATTGAGACTGTTATCAACGTACTAACTAGTTAAGACTTCACTAAGCACGGTTGCTTTCGAAATGGTTCTAAATGTTCATAAATAATAATAAAAAATCGATGAATACTTTTGAGCCTTGCGATGTGTTGATTTATGATGATTTCTATGGCACTTTTCCGATTGTTTTGTTTCACGATTATGCTCCCAAATTGATTAATATCGAATAGTTCCACTTGTCTGCTTTCAGCTTTAATTCCAATAACATGATTTCGACCATGTAACATATACATAATTAACCCCTTCGACATTTTAGCTATTTCTTGAATAAGGATATCTTTCGATTGAATTTCAACCATGGATTCCTGTAAATTTTTTTGTTTCAGTATTTTTCTTGGCAATAAACCGATGGGTTGCAAATTTTCAATTCCTCTTTTTTTACTGCCACTTACTTTAATACCATCCAATACACTGCATTCTTGTCGGAAATTATTTTCACATTGTTGTTGAAATGTTTTTATTTTAGATTCAAAATTTTCCTCATCGATGTTATCTAACTCATTAAACAACCAAAAAAAAGATAATGAAAAACAATGGTTTGTACGACATAAATTGTAAAACTGCGGCGAATCACGATAATTAAATAGACTTACTGTTTTTTTCATGGGTAATAAATTTTTGGGTAATGTATTTGTATTATAAAAAATTAATCCCTAAAATATCTATTTTTATTTAATTTTTATAAAAATTATTTAAGATTATATGCGCACATGTGATTTATAGCGTTGATTTTGGTGATTGCGCTAAAATTAGAAGGTGTGTTTATAGTAAACTGTTAATCCAGTTGTTTTTATATTCCAATGCCACTTTTTTTCCGTTAAAGCAAAAACTGATGCATCGTTAAATTCGATTCTACCACCAATCGCGGATTTCTTATTAATTTTAACTCGATACGATAGTCCCCAAATAATACTGATATCAGTGCCATTATTTGCGGTATCTTGGTTATTTTCGGCATATTTCTCTGAGACAGCAAAATTATATTGTGCAATTCCTGCAAAAATACCGATATCAGACTCTATCACATCAAAACTTCGACCAAACTCAACCGTTATGCTTAATGGTTGATTTATGGTAAGCAAGTCTGTTTTCAATCCTGATTGCATATATTGTGCAGTTATTGTGCTGTCACCAAAAAACCCAAGTGTAACCAATGGCTGCAAATAGTAACGAGTATCTGGAATGACCATAATATCGGATTTAATTGAATGCTTATTTGAAAGAATGATATTATTTCTCATTTTTTTTAATTTCAATTTCAATCTATTGTATTCATTCTTATCTTTCATAACGCGAGAATTCACTAATATTTCTTTTGAGCTCCATAAATTTTTATTAAAACGAACCAACTGCTTAACACGCCATTGATTTCTAAATTTACCTTTGCGAAAAATTAATAACGTATCCAATCTTTGATTATCATTTGTAACATATTGGTGCTGTTCAATGACGTCCCATAATTGATTATCTTTTAAAATTTTTTGTCGCTTTATTTTCTCTTGTTGTTCCAGTGCCTGACTCAACGTAATCTCATCATAAAACTGAATATGATAGCCTAGATCTAGTGCTAATCCGTAATTATTTTCAGACGATATTTTATCTACAATATTCTGTCCAGATACTGAGCGCGACTGTATAGCGCCATTGATTCTCCAAAAAGGATCTGCAAATGTAGACATTGATAAGAGTGCGATCCAAAAAAGCTTATTTATTGCCATTATTTTCTCCAAAATATTTTATAACCAAACTCTATAAAACCAACCATTCTATGCCTATCCTCCAAAAGTAGTATTTTCTGATTTTAATGGATATAAGGTCGATTTCTTCTCAACATTTAGTAGAAAGAACGATATAATATCGACATGAAAACACGTCTACTATCTATTCTTTTATGTCTTTCGTTTCTTACAATCCCAAACCATGCGTTTCATCTTGAACTCGATGTATATGGGCTTGCATATCATTTGCTTGGTGAAGGGTACTCTGAAGCCCCTCGTAAACTTGATGACAAAGCGGCATGGGTATTTAATCCAGGCATTGGTATATCGATCGATTTTAGAGATACCATCGATGAGAGTGGTTTTTCGCCGTTGGCTATCGGTGGTCACTTTCAGGATTGTGATGACCAGTCCTTTTTATTTGGTGGTGGTGGTGTGCGGTATCGTCATAAAATGTCAACTGACTACCTTTTTGATGTCAATTTGGCGCTTGTTTTTTCATATGCCCAAGACTGGGCTGATGGCGAATTTAATACTGTTTATATGCCGTTAGGAAATATTGGTTTTTCCCACCGGTTTTATGGTCGTTGGTGGTCCTACCGTCTCACTTACGCAACTGAAAACTCTGGTATTTCAGCTACTTCAGGGGGCGACTTACTCTTTATGAACTTGTCTGTTCAACTTTAATTTTTCAATCTTCTCTAAACGCTTTAAAGGTTGCATCTTTAATTGGCGCTATTAAATAATCAATCAATGTTCGAGACCCCGTAATGATAAATACTTGCGCAGGCATTCCAGGATTTAATTTTACTTTCGTTTTTAACTGTGAAATTTCTCGATCGGCTAATTGAACGCGTGCTAAAAAATAAGGTTGACCTGTCATTTCATCGGTAAATGCATCGGCAGAAAAGCTGAGTAATGTCCCTGAAATTTTAGGTACTTTTTTATCTTTATATGCTGACAACTGAACTTTTGCTGTTAACCCTTCGTAAACAGAATCGATATCTTCTGGCTTCACTTTAGCCTCAACAATTATTTGATCATCTTGCGGAACGATATTTAATATGTCTGCTCCAGGTTGTACTACAGCTCCAATGGTGTGGAATTTTATATTCATTACGATCCCAGAAATGGGTGATTTTATTATGGTTCGTTTCAAAATATCTCTAGCGGAAGTTAATTGCTCCCTTAAATCGGATATGTTAATCTCAACCTCTTGAAGCTCGGCTAGTATCTCATTTTTTGTATCATTATCTAAATTAATAATTTCAAGTTGCGTTTCTAAAATGGATTGGCCAGCTTTAGCAATTTGTGCCTTAAGATCACCATTTCGACCGTTAAGTTCAGCCAATTGTTTGGCCAGTTCCATTTGACGTGTCACCGGAGCATTTTGTGATAACACCAATTTTTTTATCATGTCTAATTCACTAGAAATTAATGTTATCTGCACATTAATGGATTTTTTCTGGGCCTTTAACCCTTTAATTTCATCATTGAGTTGATCAATACGCTTTTGAAAAATACGGCGTTTACTTTTAAGTGCTCTTTTTCGTGCATTAAATAAATCCATTTGTGTTCTTACAATGGATTTAACCTCTGCTTCTTGTTTAAATTTTCTTATAATTCCTGAAAAATCGATACCCTGGGCATTGTCTCTTTCCAATTGCAATCGATGTGCTACGGCATAAGCTGTTATTAACTGATTTGTTATGAGCTCTTTTTGAGCCTTCGCATCGATATCACGTAAGACCAAGAGTGGCTCTCCTCGTAAAACAGCTTGACCTTCTTTTACCCGAATATCTTCAATGATCCCGCCTTCGAAATGCTGAACTGTTTTTCGATTAAAATCAACAACCAGTTGGCCACTTGCAATTGCAGCAGCATTTATAGGCGCCAGGCAACTCCATGTCACAAACCCACCGATAAACACAATCACAATAGCAATCCCAATTCGAATTGGTATTACTGCAATTTTATCCTTTTTGGTATTTAATGTTGTCATATCATTTTCTCCATTGCGATGACCTTCTTGTCGTCTTTTTTATGTGATTTTTTTTCTGCTGAAATCATTGGTAAAACAGTATCGCGTTCATCAAATAATTTAGCTTCTCCTTGATGCATCACCAGAATGTAATCGGCTAAATTTAACACATCAGGTTTATGTGATATGACACAGGTTGTTATGCGTTGTGCTTTTGCACGTTCAATTGTTCGGCTCAAAGCGGCCTCACCATCGGCATCTAAATTAGAGTTTGGTTCATCTAACACCACCAGTTTAGGTGAGCCAAAAAACGCCCTAGCCAGAGCAATGCGCTGTCGCTGACCGGCTGACAGATGTTGGCCTGCAGATCCAATACGAGTATTATACCCTTTTGAAAATGTTAAAATTAAATCATGTGTCTCCGTAAACTTTGTAGCGTTTAATACCATTTCTGAATCGGCCGCTTGATTCATTCTTGCAATATTATCCTGAATTGACCCTGAAAATAATTCAATATCTTGTGGTAAATACCCAATATGTTGCCCTAATTCGGTTTTATCCCATGTCTCAATATCCGCGCCATCCAAGCGAATGGATCCATGAGTCGGCATTAAAACACCCGTTAATAAACGCGCCAATGTTGTTTTTCCGCTTCCACTTGATCCTACAATTCCAATGCATTGGCCTGCTTCAAACGATATATTTACCCCTTTTATAATCAATTGATTTAATTGCGACTCTTTATATGCACACTTTTCAATTGTGACTTGGCCCGTTGGAACTGGTAATGTCATTGGCGTTTCAATGTCTGCCCAATTGTTCAAAGCTGAATTTAATCTTGAATACGCCTTTTTTGAACTCACCCATGATTTCCATATGGTTAAGGCTGCGTCAAATGGGGCCAATGCCTTTCCAGCTAAAATAGACGTTGCAATAATCCCCCCGGCTGACATTTGATTACTAATAACCAATACAGCGCCTACTGCCATTGTCATCATTTGAATGCACATTCGAATGCTTTTTGTTATGGCAGCAACAATTGAAGCACGTTTTGCTGCTTTCTTTGTGTGGTTGCCAACAGCGTCATTTAATGGTTGCCATTGATTTGATATATTGGTCATCATGCCCATCGCATTAATTATTTCAGCGTTTCGAGTTAATGCCTCAGCTTCATTTAAAGCAACAATCTGTTTTTCATTGGCTTTTTTCAAATGATGTTTTGTTAAGACTTCGTTGACCCAAGTTAAAATGACTAAACTAAGTGCACCTGCAACCGTTACCCAACCATTGAGCGGATGAATAAAAAAAATCACAGCGAGAAAAATGATGGCCCATGGGGCGTCAAACATATGTGTGATTGCAGGGCCGGTTACAAATGACTTTAACGTTGCTAAATCTCGTAAATGTTGGGCCCCTGCTGATTTGGTCTTAAAATTTACTGATAGCTGCAAAAGTAATGCGGATAATTTTTGATCCATCCACTGACTAATTTGTAAAAAGATAAAAGAACGCACCATTTGAATTGCGGCATGTATTATAAAAATAATGATCATTAAAATGGATAGCATTAATAATGTTTCAATGCTATTACTTGACAAGACTCGATCCAAAACCTGCAACGAATATAACGACATGGCTAAGGTTAAAATATTTAAAATAAATGAAAATCCGAATGCATAAGCAAAAGCCACCTTACTTTTCGCAAGAAAACCAGATAGTTTATTTTTTTTAGGTTTCATTGTTGTCATACCAAAATGTACTCCCAGATAACAATAAAACGTTATAATAATTTAAGATTAACTCTTGTTTTAATAGTAAAATTCGTAAGTCTAATCTATTTAATTCTTGCTCAGCAGTATATACGCTTAATTTATCAATGGCCCTTAGTTTCAGTTGATACTTTAATCGATCCACACGGTTTGTTGCCATTTGTTTCAACTGCTTATACGACTGTAATAAATCTTGGGAAAATGCATACGTTTGAATTGAAGATTTCAAGTCTTTTTGAATATTTTCTAGACCTATTTCATACTCTTTTTCAGATAATGCATACTTATCTTGAGCATCAATTATTTTTACAAACCGTTGCCCTCCTTGAAAAATGGGCACGGATACATTGATATAATATTGCTTGGATATTATATCTTTATTGCCAAGATATAGAACATCATCTTGATGTTTAACTTCACCAATGAATGACACCTTTGGCAATAATGCGCCTCGCGATTTGGCTAACTCAGCACGTGAGCTTTTTTTTAAAAAAAATAATTTTTGCAATGTTTGGTTGGATGATGTTAAATTCGATAATTTTTCTTTCATATTAAAAGTCACCTCCGGTACTTCAAGGTCTTTAAAATCAACATTTTCTTGCCCTATGATCGAGTTAAATGCGACCTGAGATTTAAACAATTCTTTTTTGGCTTCTACTACATTTGAAAAACACTCAAAATGTTCTGATTCATAGTGGGCTGCCTCATTTTTTGCAATGACTTTTAGTCGCAACCGTTCGTTTACTTTTGTTAATGCGTCTTTTGCTATCACCAAATTCTTTTCTTCAATGGCAAGTGCTTTTTGAGCCACATAAACGTTCACATACGCCTCAACAGCTGAATATGCAATTCCAGCTTTGGTTTGAATTAAATCGGCATGCGCCGCTTTTATTAAGTGACCAGCAGATTCTGATTGATAAAACGATTGAAACCCATTAAATAGCTTTTGTTCAACTGAAATTGTTTTCGTATTTTGATTAGTGGACGGATCAGATGGCTCTCCTTGCACTTTATTTTTTTGTTTACCTACTTGCCATGACCCTGAAACATTGGGTAGATAATTCCCAAACGCCTCACCCAATTTAGACTTTGCAATCTCAAATTTCACTTCTGCCATTTCAACCTCTTTATTATGTTGGAGTGCGATTTGAATCCCATCACTTAATGAAAAAGCGTGTAGTAATTCAGCAAAGAAAATAAACCAAGACATGATTATTATTTTTGTTAACATTGAGTACTCCTCCCCCCCTTTTATAAAATTCCTATTTTATGGCCTGACTCATATTACGCTTCAAATACAAAATCATTTTCTTTTAATTCAAACTCCCCTTGGAGCTTTATAGCAAAATCTGAGGCCTGGTCTTTAATTTCTGTATACCCTTGATCTAAATTAATTTGGAGGTTGGCAAAAGATACCTTTAAATCTGACAGATCAATTAAATCTTCACCTTGGTTAAAATCATCAATTAAATCCATGGCATTAATGGTTGAATCGGTTAGTTGACTGAATATAAAACGATCGGCTCCTTGACCACCGACATATGCATCAAACCCTGCGCCACCATCTAATGTATCGTTGCCAGAACCACCGACCATAAGATCGGCACCCTCCCCACCAAAAAGAGCATCATGTCCTGCATCTCCAAATAATTGATCATTCTCTGACCCACCATCAATATAATCGTCGCCATGATTTCCAATTAATTTATCCTGGCCATGACCACCTGTTATGACATCATTGTCAGTGCCACCATCAATATAATCATTATTGGCCTCACCATGAAGGATATCTTGCCCACTGCCACCAGAAATCGAATCATTTCCAGCACCACCTAAAACCACATCATTATTGGTTCCAGCACTGATCAAATCACTACCGCCATTGCCATTAATAATGTCCTCACCAGATCCCCCATAAATGGTTTCATTGCCATTGTTTCCAGAAATAGTATCGTTGCCAGCACCGCCATGAACCCAGTTGTTTCCATCTTCTGAAAAAATAGTATCATTGCCCGAATTTCCTTCAACATAATCATTTCCAGCACCATCATAAATAATGTCATTTCCAGAACCACCCGTAATGCGGTCATTGTTATCATTACCATAAAGCAGGTCATGATCAGCATTGCCATTTATCGTATCCCTACCGCTACCGCCATATATGGCATCATGCCCGGAACCGCCATGAATCGCATCATTACCGGACTCACCTTTCAAAATATCATTGCCCGAATCTCCATATACAACATCATTGCCCGTTCCAGAATGAACTCGATCGTTATTCGATCCAGCATATATGGTATCATTACCGCTGCCAGAATTAATGTAGTCATTCCCATTTTCACCATAAACCTTATCGTTATGGTTTCCGGAATGTACCACATCGTTTCCTTTTCCAGCGTAAATGATATCATGCCCGCTTTCTCCTGCGATATGATCATTTCCATCGCCAGCATAGATAAAATCTGACCCCGATTGACCGTTTATATAATCATGTCCTCGTTCCCCATATATTCGATCGTTTCCAGTGCCACCGTATAAAATATCATTGCCAGATTGACCGTTCAAAAAATCGTTACCTGAACTTCCATGAATCATATCATCACCTGAGCCTCCATATAGCTTGTCATTATGAGCGCCCCCATTAATATAATCATTCCCTGATCCACCATAAATTTTATCATGCCCAGAACTGCCATGTAGTGAATCATTACCATTTTGACCAAACAGAGTATCATTCCCTGATCCACCATTAACATAGTCATTTCCACTGCCAGCATAAACTGTATCATGCCCCTTATTTGCATAGACTTTATCATGCCCATACCCGCTTTTTATAACCTCACTCCAATTGGCGCCATTGAATTGTTCATTGCCGGAATTTCCATATTTCAAGTTCCATTTACCAGATTTTTTAAATGATCCTCTATTGTAACCATCAAAGGTTGTATCCGTCGCTGTGTATTTAACTCGTTTTTTACCACTTTTTTTTGTTTTGGTATAACTTTTGTTGTATAAATTCACTCGAACACCTTGATTGTTTGCATTTGCAGAATTATTAAAGTTGCTTGAATGGTACCCTGAACTCCCTGATGACAATCCACTTTCTCCAGCAATACTTCCCTTCCCCACTTCATCATAAGTTGTTGAAGTACTCGAATGTCTTTCAGTTACATTGTCTTGTGAAAAATCATAACCAACAGCATCATTAAAACGTTCATGTTCACCAATACCGTCAAATGTTGAAAATTTAAAATCCGAATCATGTAACTGGTCTTTTTGAACCCCTTCTAGAATTAATTTTTGATTATTGTTAAATGTGATCACTGCATCTTGGCCCATTTGTCTAATCTGCAAATGTTCCTTACTGGAATATTCATTGAATGATTTCAGATCAATAACATCGGTCCCCAGCTTAAAATCTGTTATGGTATCAATATCTTTATTTTGATTATTTTTAGTTATAACAAATGTATCTGCGCCTTTGCCTCCAGTTAAAATATCCAACCCTTTACCATCTGTTATGGTATCGTTCCCTGATGTACCAACAATAAAGTCATTATTTGAGGTCCCTGAATTTCTTGCTTTAATATCAAACTTCATATTATCAGCCGTCAATTCGCTTGAATTGACATTTTCAAGCTGAATTTTTTGATTATTTTCAAATTTAATCTCTGTTGTTGATCCGTTCTGATTCACTCCGTCATAAAACATATTTAATTGCTTTAAATTCACAAATTTATTCCCAAACGAAGCCAAATCGAGGGTATCTTCCGATGCATTAAAATCAGTAATAAGATCGGTATCATTTGCATTTTGAGTCATTGCAAATCGGTCGTTACCACTATCTCCAAATAATCGATCTGAGCCTTCACCATCATAAAGGACATCATCTCCAGCACCGCCATCTAGATAATCATCTTTTAAACTTCCGTTAATCCAATCATTACCTGATTCGCCAAAAATAATATCATTGCCATCCCCACCATCAAGAAAGTCATCGCCGCCTTGACCAAAAATAGTATCATTGCCTCCGTTTCCTCGAATGGTATCTGAGGCTTCAGTTCCCTCTAGTGTGTCATCTTCATCGGTGCCAAAGATCATATTCGATAACCCAATTTTAAATCCATCGGAAAACTCTAAATACTCAACAGAATTTGAACTAAAATGATTTTGGATTTGAATTTGGTCGGTACTATTTTTAACTCGTATGAGAAGATCATTGCCTGATTGCTTTAACGTGATATCTTTGGCACGGTAATCTTTCAGTTGAATCGTATCGGTTCCTTTGTCTGACGCCAGGATGGTATCTTGACCATCGCCTTTATTAAATATAAAGGTATCATTGCCGTCTCCGCCGGATAAGGTATCATTGCCTTGACCACCTGAAATGATATCATCGCCAGCCCCACCGGATAGCGTGTCGTTACCTGACCCACCAGCTAATTGGTCATTACCTTCTCCACCTTCGATTTGATCATGGCCGTCTCCGCCAAGAATCACATCATCACCAATGCCCCCATCGATCTTGTCATCTCCAGTTCCACCATCAATGATATCATGTCCATCATCTCCTGATATCTGATCATCTCCTGAATCCCCATAAATTGTATCATTATCAGCACCCCCGCTAACTATATCATTGCCAGACCCAGCAAATATTTGATCATTTCCTGACCCACCACTAATCGTATCAGCACCATTACCGGCTGATAATTGATCTTTTCCAGCGCCGCCAGTTATGTCGTCATCACCGTCTCCTGCATCTATGATATCATCACCAATCTCACCATGAAGATGATCATTCCCTTCAGCACCAATGATAGTATCGTTTCCGAAACCGCCATAAGCCAAATCATTGCCAGCACCTGTATTTATGGTGTCGTTTCCGAGTTCACCATAGGCGATGTCATCTCCTGCACCGGCGCTGATTGTGTCCTCGCCTTGACCACCATTCACCATATCGTTTCCAATACCACCTGCTAATGTATCGTTACCTGTTCCACCAAGCAATTGGTCATCACCTTCGCCACCTTCGATTTGGTCATCACCTTCGCCACCATCAAGCCGGTCATTTCCGGATCCGCCTACTATTTGATCATTCCCAGATCCGCCTGATATTTGATCATCTCCAGCGTCTCCAAAGATGATATCATCACCTTCGCCACCGTAGATAATATCATTACCCTCACCCGCTCTGATGATGTCGTTGCCCTCGTCTCCCCAAATTTGATCCGATCCTGACCCACCAGCTATTTCATCATTGCCTTTACCGCCGGATAATTGATCATCACCTTCGCCACCTTCAATTTGATCATCACCTTCACCTCCAAGGATAATATCATCACCAGCTTCGCCCATGAGCTGATCATTTCCTGCCTCACCATATATGACGTCATTACCGTCACCACCATGGATGGTGTCATTTCCAGGATCATATTCAAATGTTGTTTCAGCCAATTGTTTTTCATAATTTTCTTTTTGATTTTGTGCTTTTTTCAGTGCTTCATCTTGAACACTAATTTTGTCCTCAATGATTTGAATAGCGGCTGCATATTGAAAAATATTATTATAATTGGTTATTTTTATTAGGTCTTTATCCTTATTAAGGCGTTCGATTTCATTTTTAGCAATGATGATATCCTGACTGGCGATTTCAATTTTGTTTGTCATGTCTTTTTCAAAGTCGGCTTTTTGTTGTTCTAATTGTTCAGCTGAGGTATCACCATAAAGCTGGTCATCGCCTGCACCACCTACAATAAAATCATCGCCGTTGCCACCATCAATGGTATCATCACCGGCGTTACCCTCAAGCTCGTCATTTCCAACACCACCAAGAATTACGTCATCGCCGTCATTCCCTTGAATAAAATCATCACCAGCTTCACCTTTTATGTAGTCATCGCCTAACCCACCAAAAGCTTCGTCATTTCCTTTACCGCCGATAATGGTATCATCCCCATTGTCACCAGTTAACGTGTCATCACCTGTTCCTCCAGATAATAAATCATCGCCGTCGCCTCCGATTAAAACATCGTTGCCCTCGCCACCAATCAGGGTATCTTCGCCGGCTTTACCGTCTAAAACATCATCGCCTTTTCCTGAATATATACTATTTGCACCATCTCCACCATGCAATTGATCATCTTTATCATTTCCAATCAAATCATCATCATAGCCGTCTCGAGCGATTGTTTGAACACCGTCAACAGAATGTTCAGTGACATATTTAGTTTCACCTGAACCATCCTCTTTTTCTTCAGTAATCTCAAACGGTGGTGGTGGTGCTTGTCCAAAACCAAAAAGACTCATAATCGCACTTCCTACCAAACTCCCAACAATGGACCCAATGTATGGAATGGGAATTAATGTTTGGCCAATCACTGCACCTAAATAGCTCGATGCGCCCGCAACTGCAGCTTGTGTCAATTCTTCACCATCAATTTTTCCATCATCA
>MDTB01086302.1_pt1 | contig 17159 bp, 18 predicted proteins | sample 811161 | NCBI WGS metagenome assembly MDTB01 (sample SAMN05326650, study PRJNA326480) | marine metagenome | isolation source: seawater | place: Mediterranean Sea | collected 2009
ACTTTTATCATCAGTTTCCAAAGAAAGGTCAAAAGCAAGGAATGAACTTCTTAAAAATTTAAATCCAATAATACAAGACTATATGAAAGAGAAAAATATTAGAATGGTGCTAGATAAAAAAAGTATTTTACTATCTGATGAGAATTTAGATATTACACAAGATATTGTTAAAGTGCTTAACAGTAAATTAAAATCAATTAAATTAAACTAAAAAGTTTAATGTTATCAGTATTATTTTTTAAAAAAAAAAATTGTCAAATCAATAGTCTTTTTCCTGATTTTAAATCAGAAAAAAATATTAAGATAAATAACATTAAAACATTAAGAAAATCAAAAAAATTTGATTTAACATTTTTTGACTCTATTAAGTATAAATCTGACGCGTCTTCTACAAAAGCATCTTTTTGCATCACTACAAGAAAATTAGAAAAATTTCTACCTATGAATGTTGAGAGAATAATTGTAAAAAATGTTTTATTAGAATTAGCTAAAGTGTTAAAGAAAATATACTTAGACGCGGATATTGATTATCCAGATTTATCAGTAAAACTTGCATCTAAAACCAAATATAAAAGTGTAAAATTTGGTAACAATGTTTTAGTTGGTAAAAATGTAAAAATAGCTAAAAACACTGTAATAGGATCTAATTCAATAATTGAGCATGACGTAGTAGTGGGTAGTGGTTGTGTAATAGGCTCTAACGTTATTTTAAAAAATTCAATATTGGGAGATAATGTAATGATACAAGATGATTGTAAAATTGGTTTAAAAGGTTTTGGTTTTATTCCAATAAAAGAAAAAAACTTTAAATTTCCTCATATAGGTAGAGTACTAATTAATGATAATGTTGAAATTGGATCTGGATGCACAATAGACAGAGGATCTGTAGATGATACAGAAATTGGTAAAAATACTTATCTAGATAATCAAGTTCATGTAGCACACAATGTTAAAATTGGATCTAATTGCATGATTGCTGGGCAAGTTGGATTTGCAGGAAGCTCAACTATTGGAAACAATGTATCTATCGGAGGTCAAGCTGGTGTATCTGGTCATCTTAGTATAGGTGATAATGTTAAAATTGGAGGAGGAAGCGGGGTAATAAAAGATATAGAAGATAACCAAATAGTTATGGGATATCCTGCTATTCCATTTAAAGAGTTTATAAAAAGTTGGAAAAAAAAATGAAAGAAACTGAAATAGATAAAAAGAAAATAGAAACTCTATTACCTCATAGAGAACCAATGCTACTAATAGATAAATTAACTAAAATTATTCCATTAAAATCTGCAACAGCAATTATGTATGTGAAGAAAAATGGATTTTACGTACAAGGACATTTTCCTGATCAACCGGTTATGCCAGGAGTTTTAATTGTAGAGGCATTTGGTCAGGCTGCAGCAGCATTAACAGCACATGGAATTGATCCTAAAGAATATGCTAATAAGTTAGTTTATTTAATGAGTGTAGATAAAGCTAGATTTAGAAATCCTGTAATTCCTGATTGTGAATTACATCTAGAAATAGAAGCAATAAGATCTCACGGAAAAGTTTGGAAATATAAAGGTACTGCAAAAGTTGAAGGAAAAAGAATGGCTGACGCTGAATGGTCAGCGACTATAGTGGATAAAAAATGATTCATAAATCTAGTGTAATAGACTCAAGAGCAAAAATTTCAAAAAATGTTAGAATTGGTCCATTTTGTTTTATTGGTCCAAATGTCTTTCTTGATGAAAACGTTGAGCTAGTATCAAATGTGCATATAGAGGGGAATACAAAAGTTGGAAAAGGATCAAAAATTTTTCCATTTGCAAGTATAGGAACTCAACCTCAAGACTTAAAGTTTAAAGGAGAAAAGAATAGTATAGAAATTGGAGAAAACAATTTAATTAGAGAGTATGTTACAATCAATCCTGGTACTGAAAAAGGAGGATTTAAAACAGTAATAGGCAATAATTGTTTATTTATGATTTCATCTCATATAGCGCATGATTGTAAAATTGGAAATAAGGTAATTATTGCTAACAATGTTCCATTGGGGGGCCATGTCACCATAGAAGACTCGGTTGTTATAGGTGGAAACTCAGCTGTACAACAGTTTACAATGATAGGTAGACTTGCGATGATTGGAGGTATGACAGGAGTATTAAAAGACGTAATTCCTTTTGGTTTATCTATTGGAAATAGAAATTATTTACAAGGATTAAATTTAATTGGGCTAAGAAGACAAAAATATGAAAATCAAAAAATTATGGGATTAGATAAAGCTTATAAAAAAATATTTTCTTCTAAAAATTTACACGAAAATTTAAGAAGAATTAATGGAGAACACAAAGATAATGAACTAGTTAAAGAAGTAATAGCTTTTATAGATAAAGATAAAAAAAGACCTATTTGTTCACCGCAAAGTTAATAATATTATGATTGGGCTTATATTTGGAGAGACTGATTTTCCAAAAGAAATCTTAAAGAAAATTAAAAACAAAAAAAAATATTTAATTATTGATCTTACAGAAAAAAAAAATTTTAAAAAAGATAAGAATTCATATTCCGTATCCCTAGGGCAATTTGGAAAAATAATTAGCATATTAAAAATTAACAAATGCAAAAAAGTATTATTTGCTGGTAAAGTTAAAAAACCTAAATTTTCTAGGCTACATCTTGATTTAAAAGGAGTTTTTTATATGCCAAGAATTATTAAAAGCTCGAAGCTTGGAGATGCAGCTATTCTAAAACAAATAATAGATATTTTTAAAAAAGAAAAGATTAGAACAATTAGTTCAGTATTTTTTAATCCAGAACTAAATGTTAAAAAAGGAGTTTATACTAAGATAAAACCTAATAAAGAAGACAATAAAGATATTAAAGAGGGTATTAAAAAATTAAACAGCTTAGATAAATATAATTTTAGTCAAGGCACAGTAGTAAGAAATAAAAAAATAGCAGCTATAGAAGGAAAAGGTGGAACAGAAAAAATGTTAAAAAAATGTAAAAGTAAAAAGTATAATAACAAAGGAGTATTAGTTAAATTTCCTAAAAAAAAGCAAGATTTAAGGATAGATCTACCAACAATTGGTTTAAAAACTTTTTTTCAATGCAAATTAGCTGGACTTAAAGGAATAGTTTTGAAAAATAAACAAAATATATTTTTAGACAAAAAAAAATGTATAAGTTTTGCAAATAAAAATAAGATGTTCATTATAGTAAAATGAAAAAATTTTTTATTTTTTTATTATTATTTAAATTCACTAATACTTATGCATCTGAATTTAAATTAGAAAAAGTATATGATGGTTTAAATAAACCTTGGAGTTTATCCTTTATTGATAGTAGTAATATTATATTAACAGAAAAAGCTGGAAAATTACTTACTCTAAATCTAAAAAACAAAGAAATAAAAGAGATAAATCATAATTTATCTCTGATAAGTCTAGGTCAAGGTGGATTATTAGATGTATTGTTTAAAGATAAACAAGTTTATGTTACTTACTCTGAAAATAGAGGTAGTTGGAAAACAAGTACATCAGTCGCCAAAGGTGAGTTTAACAAAACAAAAATAAATTTTCAAAATATTTTTAGAGCTGAACCACCAATTGAATCAGGATATCACTTCGGCTCCAGAGCAGTCATTCAAAATGATAAAATTTTTATAACAGTTGGAGAAAGAGGAAAAGGAATGATTGCCCAAGATCCAAAAAAACACCCAGGCAGTATTATCAGAATTAATCTAGATGGTTCTATACCTAATGATAATCCAAAATTTAAAAATAGAAAAGAATGGTTACCAGAAATTTACCAAATTGGTGTGAGAAATCCTCAAGGTATGGCTCTTTCTCCTTTTGATAATAAAATTTATTTAACAAATCATGGTGCTAAAGGTGGAGATTGGTTCGGTAGGGTTAATTATGGTGAAAATTATGGGTGGAAAATATTAGGTTGGGGAGGAACAAATTACTCAGGAACTAAAATAGGCCCTAAATGGAAACCTGGATACACAAAAGCAATTAAGTATTGGGTACCATCTATAGCTGTGGGTTCTATGGTTATCTATAAAGGCAATAGTTTTAAAGAGTGGAATGGAAATGCTTTAATTACATCTCTAAAGGATCAATCTTTAAGAAAAATTAATTTTAAAGCTAACAGTTTAATAAGTGAAGAAATTCTTTTTAAGGGAAATATTGGTAGAATAAGAGATATAGAAATACAAAATAAAACAGGAGATATTTATTTGTTATCAGATGAGGGTAGTCTTTGGAAAATGTACAAATGAAAAAAATATTTATATTAACAGGTGAACCTTCAGGAGATAGATTAGCTTCAAAAGTTATAGGTAATTTAAAAAAATTAAATCCCAATATAGAATATTTATCTGTTGGTGGGGAACATCTTAAATCTATAGGTATCAAATCTATTTATGATTTAAAAGAGATTACATACTTAGGTTTTACTAAAGTAATCTTAAATTTATTTAAGATTAATAAAAAGATTAATCAAACAGTAGATATTATTAATGATTATAATCCTGATATATTATTTACCGTTGACAGCCCAGATTTTACATTAAGAGTTGCTGAACGAGTTAAAAAGATAAATCTTAAGATTAAAACAATTCACTATGTTGCTCCACAAGTCTGGGTTTGGAGAGAGGGAAGAATTAAAAAAATTAAAAATTTTATTGATCACATACTATTATTATTTAATTTTGAAAAAAAATATTGGAATAAAGAACAAGTTAGTTGTGAATTAGTGGGCCACCCTTTATTAGATGAAAGGGAAAAAACAAAAATTGATTTAAATCAAATTATTGGAAAAAATAAAGCCTTAATATCAGTCTTTGCAGGAAGTAGAGAGTCTGAAATTAATATTTTAATGCCAATACTTTTAGATTTTATTGAACTAATGAATAAAAAGTATAACGATATGACTTATGTATTTCATTCTACAAAAGACTTTTCAGAACTCATGCAGTCATATTTACAAAAAAGTAGTTTATCTAATTGTGAAATTATCAGCGATGATAAAATAAAATTCCATATTTTACAAAAGTCAGTTTTTGCAATAGCTAAGTCGGGTACAGTTTCTCTAGAGATATGTAACGCAAAAATACCTTCTATTATTCTTTATAAAATGGGATTAATAAATTTTTTTATTTTAAAAATGTTTGTTAAAACTAAATTTGCTAATATTTTAAATTTTGCAGCTAATGAAGAAATAATACCTGAATTATTGCAATCTAATTGTAATGCTAAAAATATTTTTGAACAAGTTGATAGTTTTTTAGAAAATCCTGAAAAAATAAAGAGTCAAGTCGAAAAAGTTGAAAAAGTTTTAAACACACTTAAAACAGATAAATCTTCTTCAGAACTTGCAAGCTTATCATTACTTAGATTTTTATAATGTTAATTTATACTCACAATGATTGTCTATTAAAAGATAATGGATTTAATCATCCAGAAAGAAAAGAAAGAATAGAAAGTATTTTAGCATCTATTAAGCAGATGGAAGATCTTAAGATAGAATTAAGAAATGCACCACTTGCAGATATTGAAACAATCTCTTTAGTTCATCCGAAAAATTACATTGATAGATTATTTTCAAATATACCAAAAACTGGATTAATAGGAGTAGAAAAAGAACCTTATGCAGATACTGTACTTTGTCCTAGTAGTAAAAAAGCTATTTTAAGATCTTGCGGAGCTGGAATAGCCGCAGTTGATGATTTAATGAATAGAAATGAAAGAGTCTTCTGTGCTATTAGGCCTCCTGGACATCATGCGGAAACTACAAAAGCTATGGGTTTTTGTTTTCTAAACAACATTGCTGTTGCTGCTAGATACTTGCAAAATGAATATAGAATAAACAAAGTTGCAATTGTTGACTTTGATGTACATCATGGAAATGGAACGCAAGAAATTTTTTATAATGATGAATCAGTCGCGTATGCCTCGTCTCATGAGTTCCCTTTATTTCCAGGAACAGGTTCTCATGAAGAAACTGGAGTAGGCAATATATTTAATGCTCCTTTAAAAACAGGAATAGGAGGTAAAGAATTTCTAAAAATATTTGATCAAAAAATACTTAGATCAATAGACAAATTTAAACCAGAGGTAATTTTAATTTCTGCTGGATTTGATGCTCATACGAGAGATCCTTTGGCAAACATTAATTTAGAATCAGAGGATTTTTATGAAATTACAAAGCAAATTGTTGATTTATCAAACATACATTGTAATGGTAGAATTATTTCTTTTTTGGAGGGTGGGTATGATTTAATAGCGTTATCAGAAAGTATTAAACAGCATTTATTGGGATTAAAAAATTAAATATCCACAACTCCCCAAATCGTACATAAAGATGGTAAAATATAATAGTAATTAATCATTAATTAAATATAGTGATTCTATGGACTTTATTATCGTCTTAGGCATAGGTGCGATTTTAGTTGCAACTGGTATTGTCTCACCAAAACCAAAAGATGATGAAGTAGCAGAGGCTAAAGTGGTAAAAACTGAAGAGGTTATTACTCCTCCTCCAGAAATAAAACCAGAACCAACACCAGAACCAACACCAGAACCAGAGCCAACACCAACACCAACACCTGAACCAGAGCCAACACCAACACCTGAACCAGCTAAAGAACCTGAAAAAAGTGAAGAAGCCATAAATCAAGAACAGGCTCAGGAAGAGGAAGCTAAACCTGAGGAACCTGAACTTACACCAACTCAAGATGCAGAGATGAAAGAAGAAGGAAGTAGCTGGTTAAATATAATTCTTTATATCTTGGGAGCAATATCAGTTATCGCAGCAGGAATATATTTCTTCATGAGAAGAGAGCCTGAACCTAAGACAGCAGCAGATATTGGAAGAGAGGAGTCAAATCAACAACCTGAAACAGATCCAACACCTGAACCAGATCCAACACCTGAACCAGATCCAACACCTGAACCGGATTCAACACCAGAACCAGAACAGCAAGAAGACATTCAATCAGATAATAAAGATCAGTCTTCTAATGATGATAGTGACAATAATAATAGATAGTTGATTTAAAAAAAATCTTTTCCACCTTTTAAGTATGCACATTTTTCACAACTTTTTTCTATTTCTGGAACTTTTTCTGAATTTAAAACTTCTTTCATTTCAGATAATTTTTTTTCAATCCATAAAGTATTAACACGATAAGGTATTAAGTTTGTTGTAAATTCTATTTTATTATCAAATTTATCTTTAGTTTTAATTCCGTTACAAACATAAAAGTAAGATAAATCAGAAACTTGAAAATTCATTTTTCTTAAAATATGTACATATATATCCATCTGAAGTTTATAACTTAAATGCCATTCTGAATCTAAGTATGAAGAAACAGTAATAGGAAAAGTTGATGATTGAGCTTTATAATCAACTATAACTAATTTTTTTTCATTTAAATCAAACCAAATATCATCAATTCCACCATGAATAATTAAATTTGTTTTATCATCAAGATATGAGATTCCACCTTTTAAAGAATTTCTCCAAATATCCAAATCTTTATGTCTATAAGGAACGAAATTTAAATTATGCTTAACCATTATTGGATGAGGTTTTTGTTCCTCTCTATATTGATCAAATTCTTTTTTTAGCAGTTCATCAACAGCAATATTAAGAGCCCATCCTGGCATCGAAGGTTCTTTTAAACCTTTAACACGATCTAAATAAAAACATCTTTTGCAGCTTAGGAAGTTAAAAAATTTAGATCTACTTATCTTAAAAGGTGAATTAGATTTTTTATCGTAAAATGAGCTTTTTCTAGTCCTAAAAGATGTTGCATCTTTCATTAAATTTTACTTAATCTTTTTATAACCTCGGCTCTATCTAAAGATAAGATTACATCATATATACCTGGCCCAAATCTAGAACCGACTAATGCAATTCTCAGCGGTTGCCCAACACCTTTAAAGTTAGTTTTATGTTTATTTATTAATGATTTTATCACTGGTTCTAGAGTTTCTCTTGATAATGAACTAACCTTTTCATACTGAATAATGAAATCTTTAATAACTTTTTTTGATAAGTCATCGATAAGTTTTTTATCTTCTGATCCTATTTCAATTTTATCATTAATAATATATTGAGAATTGTTCCATATATCCTCTAAAGTTTTTGCTTTATTTTTCAAAAAAGTCATAGATTTTAAAAGGACAGATTCTTTCGACTGATTTATAGGTTTTTTATATCTAGAAACATACTCTTTAAAAAAATTAAATAAATCTTTCTCATTGATAGTTTTTATATATGTTTCGTTAATCGAATGTATTCTGGATAAATCTAGTTTTGAGGGTGACTTACCAACGCCACTTAAATCAAATAGATCAATACTTTCTTGCTTAGTAAAAATTTCTTTATCTTTATAAGACCAACCTAGTCTTAAAAGATAGTTCCTTAAAGCATCTGCCATTATACCAATCTTAATATAATCCTCCAATGTAGAAGCATTATCTCTTTTTGAAAGTTTTTTCCCTTTTTCACTATGAATTAAAGGTATGTGTGCAAAATTAGGAACTGCCCATCCCATAGCATCATAAATTTGTTTTTGTTTGAAAGAGTTTATCATATGATCATCTCCTCTTATTACATGAGTAATTTTCATTTCATAATCATCAACTGTAGCTGATAATTGGTATGTTGGAGTATTATCTTTTCTTAATATTACAAAATCTTCAACTGTGGAATTAGAAATATTTCTTTCTCCTTGAACTAAATCTCTAATAATTGTATTACCTGAAATTTTACTTTTAAATCTCATAACCGGCTTTACTCCCTCTGGAATTTTTAGATCTTTAGCATCCCTCCATTTTCTGTTGTACACATAAGGCAATCCTTGTTTCTTGCATTTTTCTTTTTGTTCATTAATTTCTTCTTCAGAGCAATAGCAGTTATATGCAAATCCCTTTTTGAAAAGCTCCTCAGCAACAGCAACATGTTTCGAAATATTTCTAGATTGAATATATTCGTCACCATCATGTTCAATACCAAGCCAAGCTAATGAAGATATAATTTGTTCTTTAAATTGATCTTTAGACCTCTCTTTATCCGTATCCTCTATTCTTAAAAAATATTTACCTTTATTTTTTTTTGCAAGAAGCCAATTAAATAATGCAGTTCTTACACCACCTATATGAAGAGGCCCAGTAGGAGAGGGCGCAAACCTACAATTAAAAGACATTTTATTTAATTAAACTATTTTAATGAAAGTTTCTATATAAAGAAACAAGTTTACCTTGAATTTTTATTCTATCTGCAGCGTATATTTTTGTTCCATAATTACGATTAGCAGCTTCAAGAGCAATAGTATTTCCTTTTTTTCTAATTCTTTTTAAAGTTGCTTCCTGGTCATCAATTAGGACTACTGCAATTTGACCACTATCTACATTAGAAGTTTTTTTAACAACAACTGTATCTCCATCATTAATTCCTGCTTCTATCATAGAGTCACCTTTAACTTTTAAACCATAATGCTCACCATTTTTTTGTAAGTCCTCAGGCAAAGCAACTCTATCAACTTCTTGTTGAATCGCTTCTATTGGAGTTCCAGCAGCAATACTTCCTAAAACAGAAACATCAGTAGATTTATTAGTGTTATTATCTAAACCACCTTTAATTACGCTTGGAGTAAAAGTATTAAAGATATCATTTGCACTTGCATTTTCTGGTAATTTTATAACCTCTAAAGCTCTAGCCTTATGAGCTAAACGTTTAACAAATCCTCTTTCTTCTAAGGCTGAAATTAATCTATGTATTCCAGATTTCGACTTAAGGTTGAGCGAATTTTTCATCTCCTCATAAGATGGAGAAATACCGGAAGATCTAATTTTTTTATTTATAAAAATTAATAAGTTTTTTTGTTTTTTTGTAAGCATAGAACAAACCTCGTACATTAATGTTCTACAAAGGTTCTATTAAAATTACAACTTTAAATAAAGGTCTATTTTATTGGTTTATTTGAATAATTCTTTTGATTAGACCAGCCGGATTGTCAGAACTTAAAAGTGATTCTCCTATTAAGAAGTTTCTAATACCAGTTTTGTCGTAAATATATTTAACGTCATTTTCATCTTTTATTCCACTTTCTGATATTACAGGACCTTTATGATATTTAACAATTTCAAAAATAGAAATTGTATTATTTATAGAGATTTCTAAAGTTTTTAAATTTCTATTATTAATTCCAATTAAGGCTTTTTTATATTCTAAGGCCGCTTCAGCTTCTTTTTGATCATGAACTTCAACAATGACACTTAAATTCTTTTTAATAGCTTCATCATAAATTTCATTTGCTTGAGATTTATCTAGGGCAGCGATAATTAAAAGAATACAATCACAACCATAGCTTTTTGATAAAGCAATTTGATAGGGATCAATAAAGAAATCTTTAGCTAAAATTGGTATTTTAAATTTACTTTTGATATCGGTAATATAGTCTAGTTTTCCAAAGAAATAATTTTCTTCAGTAAGAACAGAGAGACAAGTTGAACCATTATCTATATAAATCTTTGCTATGTCTAGATGATTAAAGTTTTTAACTAAAACACCAGCAGACGGACTAGCTTTTTTTATTTCTGAAATTAGAGATATCTTTTTATTATTTTCAATTTTTTTTTTAAAATCGTAAAAAAAATTTAAATTTTTAATTTTTTTTTCTAAAAAATCAATAGAAGTATTTTTTTTAATCAAATCTAAAGTTTTTTTTTTATCTTCTATTATTTCTTTTAAGGTGTTTGCCATTATTTCATTTGTATTTTAGTTAAGTACTTAAAAACATTTCCTGTTTTTAAATAACTTTCTGCTTTTTTAAAAGCATCTTTAAATTCATACTCATTATCTGAAACAATTAAACCTGCAGCAACATTTAAAGCTACTGCTTGAGAAAACTCATTAAATTTGCCTTTAAATATTTCAATAATTTTTTGAGAATTGTATAATGCACTTTTACCCGTTAAGTTATTTTTATTAGTTAATTTAATCCCAAGTTGTTGTGGATCTATTATGAACTCATTTATATTTCCATTGTTTAATTCAATAATAGTAGTTTTTTCAAAAGGAGAAATTTCATCCATACCATCATCGCTATGTACTATATATGCATGGATAACATTGTTTTCTCTTAATGCCTCTGCAAATGGTCTCATCCATTTTTTATCAAATACACCAACCACTTGTCTCTTAACTTGAGCAGGATTGCTTAATGGACCTATAAGATTAAATATAGTTTTCTTTTGTATTTTTTTTCTAGCAGGTCCTACATGTTTCATCGCAGAATGATAATTTGGAGCAAACATAAAAGCAAAATTAAATTCATTAATGGATTTTTCAGCTTCATCAGGCTTTAAATTTATATTTATTTTTAATTCTTGAAGGACATCTGCAGATCCACAATTAGAAGAAACTGCTTTATTACCATGTTTAGCAACTTTTATACCCATGCTAGCGAGCACAATGGCTGCAGCAGTGGATATATTTAAAGAGTTCTTTCCGTCACCCCCAGTTCCACATGTATCTATTGTATGGGAGTCTGTTTTAACTTTACTTGCTTTACTCCTTAACACAAAAATACCACCTGCTAGCTCGTCTTTTGTTTCACCTTTTTTTATAAAAGACTCTAATACTTCTATGATCAAATTCTCAGGATATTTACCTTCCATTAGATCACTAAATAGAGCTTTACTCTCTTCAAAGGAAAGATTTTCACCTTTCTTTAATTTTTCTGTAATTTGACTCATTAGTTAATTAAAAAATTCTTTATTAATTTCATTCCCATTTTAGTACTAATACTTTCTGGATGGAACTGAAAACCGTGAATATTATAGTCTTTATGCATTAGACCCATAATCGTTTTATCTTTTGTTTCTGCAGTAATTATTAAATCTTTTGGAAATTTTTTTTTATCAACAACCAAACTATGGTATCTTGTAGCTACGAAATTATTATGAATGTTTTTAAATAGCCCTTTTTTATTGTGTTTTATTATACTTGTTTTTCCATGCATTAATTTTTTAGCGTTAATTATTTTCCCCCCAAATACTTGACCTATAATTTGATGCCCTAAACAAACTCCTAAGATTGGTAATTTTTTATAAACATCTCTAACAATTTTTAAACAATTCCCAGCTTGATTAGGGTTACCTGGGCCTGGTGAGATTACAATTTTATCATATTGGTTTCTTAAAATTTTTTTACTATCTATTTTGTCATTTCTTATCACATCAATATTTTTTTTATATTTTGAAATATAGTGATACAAATTGTAAGTAAAACTATCGTAATTATCTATGAGTAAAATTTTCATTTAATCGACAGCTTTCATTAAAGCTTTAGCTTTATTTACTGTTTCAATATATTCTTTATTTGGTTTACTGTCGGCCACCACTCCTGCTCCAGCTTGAACATAAAACTTTTTATCTTTTATTAAAGCAGTTCTTAAAGCAATACATGTATCAAATTCATTATTAGGGGTGAAATAACCAATTCCTCCGGCATATAATTTTCTTTTATTCTTTTCTAGTTCATCGATAATTTCCATAGCTCTAATTTTAGGAGCTCCACTCACTGTTCCCGCAGGAAAACCAGACAGTAACGTTTCAAATAATGAAAATTTATTATCAAATTTTCCTACAACATTAGAAACTATATGCATAACGTGTGAATATTTCTCAATTTTAAATTTTTCAGTTACCTTTACAGTATTAATTTTACTTACTTTTCCTACGTCATTTCTTCCAAGATCTAACAACATTAGGTGTTCTGCTAGTTCTTTTTTATCATGAAGTAAATCTATTTTATTTTTTTTGTCTTCTTTATCATCTTTTCCCCTTGGTCGTGTTCCTGCAATTGGTCTAATTGTAACTTCATTTTTTCTTAATCTAACTAAGATTTCGGGACTACTTCCTAAAACACTAAAATCTTCATAATTAAAATAAAACATAAAAGGAGAAGGATTTGATTTTCTTAAATAATTATAAATTTCAATTGGTTTTTTTTCAATTTTTCTTTCAAACCGTTGACTTAATACTACTTGAAAAATATCTCCTTTTTGTATGTATTTTTTTGCTTTCTTTACTAAAAATTTGAATTTTTCTTTAGATGTATTTGATTTAATTAAATTCTTATTTTTTTTATAGGTAAATTTCTCGGGAAGTTTAATACTTTCATAATTTTCAAATAAGTTGAATTTATTAATAATTGATCTATAGGTCTCTCTATAATCATTTATTTTTGTGTCTGAATATACATTCTCAATATAAAAAATTTTTTTCTTTAAATTATCATAAATTATCAAATTTTTTGGTCTTGATAATCTTACATCCGGAATTTTTAAGTCATCTTTACACTTATCAGGAATATCTTCGATATAACGAATTACATCATAAGAAAAATATCCAACTAACATGGAAGACATAGAGGGTAATTGATCTGGTATCTTTATATCAAATTTCTTTATTAGTTTATTAATGTAAGTAAGAGGATCAGCATTTATTCTAGTTTTTTTTCCAAGACTATTTATCTTTACTGTATTCTTACTTATATCCCATATTTTATCGGGGTTTAAACCGATGATGGTATATCTGCCTTTAATTTTACCTTTTTCCACCGACTCAAAAATAAAACTATTTTTTTCAGCTAGTAAAAATCTGAATAAATTTTCTACCTTGTAATATTTTTTACAAATTCTTGATGCAAACAATATCTGATGTCTTTTATTGGTATGATTTTTTTTAAATTGGTTAAAACTAATATTAATTTTCATTAAAAAGAATTTTTTACTCTTTCAATAGTTCTTCTGTTTAATTCAACTTTATACTTTTGATTTAGGTTTTCATCAAAAGTTTTGTATATTCTATTTACTATATTAAGTCTGGCTTTAGCTTCATATTTTTCAAATTCATTAGAATCTTTTTTGATTGCTTTATATTCAGTTTTAACTGCTAAAATTAAAAAATTTTTTTTTAATGAACTATCTGTGATCAAATCTACTTCACCATCTTTAGTCAAAAATATTCTTTTTATAATTCCTTCAGAGAAAATTTCATTTTGTTTTAAGTTTAGTATTTTATAATTTTTTAATTTTAAATTATTATCAGTAGCAAACTTTTCTATTTTTAATTTATCAAAACCACCCATGCTAATATCTTTAATTATAGAAGAATTATTTTGAATCTTATTTTGAAAAATGAATTGGCTGTTGATTATTTCTAAAACATCTGGATCATCTATAGATCTATTATTTGTTTCTATAGATTTTATTTGAGCTAAAAAATACTTATTGTCAACTTTTAAAACCTCAGGTATTTTTTCATTTTTAATTGTATAAATTTTTTTGAAGAGATTATCTGGTAAATTTTTTATTGTTTCTTTATTTTTATCTTTTTTATTACCATCAATATTTTTAATTTCAGCAATAACTAAATTATTTTCTTTTGATGCCTCTGCAAAAGATTGTCCATCTAAAACTTTGTTTTCTAAAATATCCAATTGTTTAAAAAAAACTTCATTATATTCACTATTACCCGAGATAGACTGTGGAGTTATTTCAGCGTATTGAATATGTTTGAATCTCTCAATAAATAATTCTTTATTTTTATTATAAAGTTCTTTTATTTTTTCCTGAGATGGTTTTTTTTCTTACATGATATTCATTTAAATCAATATATCTAATTGTTTTAGTCTGGTTTTCTTTTTTATATGCATTTTCTATTAAAACATCAGGAACTGTTATTCCTCCAGCTAAAGAACTTAAAAATTGTCTTCTAGATTCTTGTTCTATAATATTTTGCTCAAATGCAGGTGCAGTGATACCACTTTTAATAAGAAATTTTTCATATTCTGTTCTAGAAAATTTATTATTTCTTACAAACAGTTCATCATTTGTTATTATACTTTTTAAAGAACTATCATTTACTATAATACCTGATTTTTCTATTTCTAAGGCCATAACTTTCCGCCCTATATATTCAGATAAAATTTTTTCTACCAAATCAGTTTTAGGTAAATTTTTGATTTGTTCATTATTCAAATTTAATCGATTTAAATAATTTACAAACTCTTGTGTACTCAGTTTATTAGAGTCAATTGTGGCAATGACATTCTGATTTCCACCTCTAAACACATCTCCCATTCCCCAAAATACAAAAGGTAAAATAATAATACCCACGAGCAATTTTACAAAAAAGGATTTAGATATTTTTCCTATTGAAGTAATCATTTTAATAATTTATTAAGTGTTTTAAAACAATACACCTATAGAGTAAATTTAAAACTAAGGCAAATGATGAAATATTTTATCGGTAATTGGAAAATGTTTGGTGTTCCCAGATCAATAAAAATACTTAATAGAATAAATTCTTTTAGGTCTACTGATAGTAATAGAAATAAATATCGAATTGTTATTACTCCTCCTTACACACTTTTGGAGACTTTTGCTAAAAAATTTAGAGATAAAAAAATAATTATTGGTTCTCAAAACTGTTATCAAAAAGAAAAATTTTCATCAAATACTGCAGCAATTAGCCCTTATATGATTAGAGCGATTGGAGCAAAATACACTTTAGTAGGACATTCTGATAATAGAGCAGAGGGTGATACAAATACTATATTAAAAGATAAAGTAAAATTTGCATTACAAAATAATCTAAAAGTTGTTTTTTGTATTGGTGAAAATAAATTGGAAAAAAAAAATAATAAAACATTTAGTGTTCTTAAAAATCAATTGGTTAAAGTTTTAGAAAGTAAATTTAATAAAAATAATATCATTGTAGCTTATGAGCCAATATGGTCCATCGGAACAGGAAAAATACCTAGTTATTATGAATTACTAAATACCTCCTCTTTTATTAAAAAAACTTTAAAAAAAATTTTCAAAAAAGGTAGTCCAGAAGTTCTTTATGGGGGGTCTGTAGATGAAAAAAATGTTCATGTGTTTAGAGAAATTAAAGAAATTGACGGCTTTTTAATTGGTGGAGCTTCTAAATCATCAAAAAAATTTATTGATATAATAAAGAATTACTATAGATAGACATCATGGAAAGTTTACTTATTTCAATCAATATTATTCTTGCAGTGATTTTAATTATTTCTGTTTTATTGCAAAAATCAGAAGGAGGAGCGCTTGGTTTAGGTGTTTCACAAGATAATTTCACGTCAACTAGATCAGTTGGAAGTTTTTTAACAAAATTCACTTCTATAGTTGCAACCTTATTTATTGTTTGCAGTATCGCAATTGTTGCTATTTCAAGAGATGAGCTTCGTGAAACACAATCTGTTTTTGAGAAACAAGAAGAAGAAGATTCAAGTCTTCCACAAATTCCTCAATCAAAATAAATTTAATGCTTTGTGTTTAACGATTTATAAAGTATAACATACTTCCATGGCGCGATATATTTTCGTTACTGGCGGCGTGGTTTCATCTTTAGGTAAAGGATTATCCTCAGCATCATTAGCATATTTACTTCAATCAAGAGGATATAAGGTCAGACTTAGGAAACTAGATCCTTATTTAAATGTTGATCCAGGCACAATGAGTCCTTTTCAACATGGTGAGGTATTTGTAACAGATGATGGAGCTGAAACTGATTTAGATCTAGGACACTATGAAAGATTCTCAGGGATTTCTGCGAAAAAATCTGACAATATAACAACAGGTAAAATTTATAGCGATGTTTTAAAGAGAGAACGTCAAGGCAAATATCTTGGCAAAACTGTTCAAGTTATTCCACATATCACCAACAGAATAAAAGAGTTTATTATTAATGACGTGGCCAAAGAAGACTTTGTTATTTGTGAGATAGGTGGAACTGTAGGTGATATAGAAAGCCTTCCTTTTTTAGAGGCCATAAGACAATTTTCTAACGAACAAGGAAGAAATAATACTTTGTTTATTCACCTCACTTTAGTTCCTTATATGAAAGCTTCCGATGAAATAAAAACAAAACCCACTCAACACTCAGTAAAAGAACTTCGAAGCATTGGTATTCAGCCAGATATTATTATTTGTAGGTCAGAGAGATCTATTCCACTAGATCAAAGAAAGAAAATTTCTCTGTTTTGCAATGTTTCAATTGAAGATGTAATAGAAACTGTTGATGTAAAAACAATTTATGAGGCTCCAATAAGTTTTAATAAAGAGA
>MDTB01111466.1_pt1 | contig 17159 bp, 12 predicted proteins | sample 811161 | NCBI WGS metagenome assembly MDTB01 (sample SAMN05326650, study PRJNA326480) | marine metagenome | isolation source: seawater | place: Mediterranean Sea | collected 2009
CTATTGATCTTGTTATTGCTTGTCTAATCCACCATGTTGCATAAGTAGAAAATTTATATCCTCTTCTATATTCAAATTTATCGACCGCTTTCATCAAGCCAATATTACCTTCTTGTATTAAATCTAAAAATTGCAACCCTCTATTTGTATATTTTTTTGCGATTGAAATAACTAACCTTAAATTTGCTTCAACCATCTCCTTTTTAGCAATCCTAGACTCTTTCTCTCCTTTTTGTATCCTGCTTACTAGTTTTTTATAATCCGTAACGCTTATCCCTAGTTTATCGCTTATTTCTATTAATCTGTCTCTAATTTCTTTAAATTCATTTTTATTTTTTTGAAAAAAATTTTTCCAAAGGGAATCAGTGCTTAAAAAATTCTTTAAATTTGGGTTAATTTCATTTCCAACATAATTTTTTATAAATTCATCTCTTGGTACTTTGCCGTTTATTGCAAGCCTTAGTAAATTACCCTCTAGAGATATTATTTTTTTATTTTCTACATAATGTTTCTGAACTAAACTTTCTAATACAGAAGGTGAAAGTTGCAAAGATTTTATATTCTCTAAAATTTGATGAACTAGTTTTTGATAAGCTTTTTCTTTTGAATTAGAAAAATTTATTGAATTTAAAATACAATTTAATTTTTCTTTTTGATATTTTATTAGTTTAGAATAGTCTTTAGTTAAAATTTGAACGGTATTTAAAACTTTAGGTTTTATTTCGCTTTCCATAGCTGCTAAAGTTGGATTAAATTCATCTTCCTCTTCGCTATTAGTCTGATCTTTTTTTTCCTCATCAGTGTTTTCTTTAGTGTCTTGTATATTGTCCTTAGTTTTTTTATTTTTTAAGTTCGTGGAATTTTCATCTTCCATATAATTAGTATCAATATCTATGATCTCCCTAACCATGATTTCATCTTTTTGTAATTGATTATTCCACTCAAAAAATTGTTCAGCAGTAATTGGAGTTTGAGATAAGGCATTTAACATAACATCTTTGCCTGCTTCAATTCTTTTGGCAATAGCTATCTCTCCTTCTCTTGACAATAATTCTACACCGCCCATCTCCCTTAAATACATTCTAATAGGATCATCGCTTTTTTCTAAGCTTTTAGGTTCATCTTTATTCTGAGTGTCTCTTTTTTTACTTGATTTGAAGTCTGATTTTTTTTCAACAAGCGATATTTTTTCATCTAATATATGCAGAAAGGCTTGTGATAAGTTTTGACATGATAAATTTCGTTTTCCAAGAGATTTACTAAGCTCTTCATATGTTATAAACCCTCTATGGACACCTCTGCCCATTAATCTAGCAAATGATTTTGTAATAATTTTTTCCACAATATAAAATTTCGGAGACACTTATATAAAGACAATTTAAGAAAAATCTATATTTTTTTGGCTCAATTTAATTAATTTTTTGCTCTTTTTTTAGCCTTCTTATTTCATCAAAAGTATTTTGATTAAAATCTTCAGCAAATTTTGATTCTAGGTGTTGAATTCTTAATTCTAGACTATGAGTTTTAAGGTCTTTTTTAATATCTCCAAATATTTCTAATAGTTTAGAGTGATTATCGTCATTTTTTTTAACAATATGTTTAACAGTCGCAAACTTATTAATATTTTCTAAAAAATTTATGTCTATATCTATATCGTTGTAGTTTCCACTTTTTAACGACTGTTCAACTAATTCATAAAGAATTTTATTTTCTTTTGAAAAAAATAACAAATCGTTTAATAAATCTAATCGATGGTAAAAAAAATTTAAATTGTTTAATATTATATACAATAAAGAAATTTCTTTTATCTCTATTGAAGTAAATTTTTGTGTCTCTCTATATATGTTTTTTGTAATTTCGAGAGATTTTGCTTTTTTAAACTTATAATTCTTTTGCATAAAGTTAGTATTAGATGGAAATAAATTTGATAATTTATCCAAAAAAAAACCTAAAATATATTTTTTAACAAGTTCATCAGCTATAGAATTAGCTAACATAGATAATTTTTTTTCAATCATAGCAAGGTCTGTAGGTGTTTTTTTTGAATTATTTAAATAGTGATTAAAAATAAATTTATGTATTTGTAACTTGTTATCAATAGAGTATTTTAAAAAATATTCTTTGCCTTTATTTTCTACGAAACTATCAGGATCTTCACCATCTGGAAGAAACAAAAAAGAGATTTGTTTTTCAGGTTGTAAGTGCCTTAAAGAATTTTCAGCTGCTCTTAATGCTGCTTTATAGCCACTTTCATCTCCATCAAAACAAATAATAATTTCTGAAAAGAATTGTCCTAGCAATAAAATTTGTTTATTTGTGAGTGCAGTGCCAAGATTTGCAACACAATTAAATATTTGATTACTATGTAATTTTATAACATCCATATATCCCTCAACTAGATACACCTCATCGTATTTATTGGAAATTTTTCTCGCTTTATTTAAATTGTAAAGATTGTTTCCTTTTTTGAAAAAATTGGTTTCAGGAGAATTGATATATTTTGCAAATTTTTTATTTTCCTCAATTATCCTTCCACCAACAGCTATTGGCTTACCAGTTAAAGAATAAATAGGAAAAATTATCCTTCCTCTAAATCTATCAACGTATTCATTTTTTCTTTCGTCTAAATAAAATAAACCAGAATCTGTTAAACTTTTTTTTTCAAATTTACTTTTAAGGTCTAAAAATGTCCTTGTTTCAAATGGTACGTAACCTAAGTTAAATTCTTCTACAGTCTTATTATCTAAATTTCTTTTTTTCAGGTAATCTAAAACTTTTTTATTTGTTGTAGTTGATGAAATCATATTTTTTCTGTTTCTCTTTATATAATCTGAATAAATCTCAGTATATATATTCCAATCTTTTTCTCTTTGTTCATCTTGTTTCGTAAATCTATAAGGTTGCAGTCCAGCCTGAATCGCTAAGCTCCTAACTGCTTCTCCAAATTTTAAATTTTGGGTTTTCATTAAAAAATCGAATATGTTTCCATGTTCTCCTGTGCTAAAACAATGATAGAAACCTTTTTCATCATTAATTGTGAATGAAGGTGTTTTTTCATTATTAAAAGGCGACAGACCAACAAATTCCTTGCCTCTTTTTTTAATTGCTACAAATTTAGATACTACAGTAGAAACTTTTAACCTTGATTTTATCTCTTCTAAATATTCCTTTGGGTATTTCATATAATATTAATCATTTATTCAAAAGCTCTTTTAAAATTTTGCCAGCTAAAGAAAAATCTAATGTATCAGAATAATTTTTTTTTAATTCTCCCATAACTTTGCCCATATCTTTTATTGATGTTGCCTTTGTAGAAAATATTATTTTGCTACAAATATTCTTTGTTTCTTCCTCGCTCATTTGTTTTGGTAAATAGCTAGCTAAAATTTCTTGCTCTTGCTTTTCGATTTGAAGCAAATCATCTCTATTATTTTTCTCATAAACTTCGATTGATTCGGCTCTTTGTTTAATCATTTTCTTTAACATTTTTTTGATATCATTATCATCAGTCTCTTTTTTTTGAGTTCCCGATCTATTGGCAATATCTAATTCCTTAATACCAGATAATATTAACCTGTAAGTTGATATTTTTATTTTATCTTTTAATTTAAGGGAATTTTTATAGTCTATATCAATTGTATCTCGAATAGTCATAAATCCAAACTTACTTTTAAAGATAAAATTCTTCAAAAGAAAAATTATTTTTTTTAAATTTTCCATTAGATATGTTGCGGAAAAAACGGTTTTATTGTATTAACCTTTAACTCATGAGTTGTAATTGACATCAAAACAGAAAAGCAAAACTTCATATTTTTCTAATTTTAACTCTGCTATTTTAGTTCTTGAAAACAAGTCAATATTTAAAGGTGTTGGATTAGGGTACCAAGGTGAGGCAACTGGAGAAGTTTGTTTTAATACTTCTTTAACAGGTTATCAAGAAATTATATCTGATCCATCTTACGCTGGGCAAATAATAAATTTTACATTTCCTCATATAGGAAATGTTGGAACAAATAAAGAGGATATCGAGTCTAGTAAAATTTGGACCAGAGGTGTAATATTTAATTCTGAAATAACAAGTCCTTCAAATTATAGATCGCTTCAAAATTTAGATGACTGGCTTAAAAAAAATAAAATTGTTGGTATAACTGGTCTAGACACTAGAAGCTTAACAAATTTTATTAGAGAAAAAGGCGCACCTAAAGGTACGATAGTTAATAATAAAAATGGAAAATTCAACATAAGTAAATTAATAAAAAAATCGATAGATTGGCCTGGATTAAAGGGTATGGATCTTGCTAAAGAGGTCACAACTCCAAAAACTTACACTTGGAAAGGGTTAAAAACTTGGAAAAAAATAAGAGGATTTGAAAAAAATAAAAAAAAAAAATTTAATATTGTTGCAATAGATTTTGGAATAAAGAAAAACATACTTAGATATTTTTCTAATTATGATTGTGAAGTGAGAGTTGTCTCATGCAAAAAAAAATCAGATGAAATTTTTAAACTAAAACCCCATGGTGTTTTTTTATCAAATGGTCCCGGAGATCCAGCCGCAACTGGAAAATATGCAATTAGTGTTGTAAAAAATTTAATACGAGGTGGTGTGCCTTTATTTGGTATTTGTTTAGGGCATCAAATTTTAGCACTTGCTTTAGACGCAAAAACAAGAAAAATGAAATTAGGACACAGAGGTGCTAATCATCCAGTAAAAAATTTAATAACTAATAAAGTTGAAATAACAAGCCAAAATCATGGCTTCGAAGTGATTAAAGAAAGTTTAAAGAAAAATACTGAAATAACTCACATATCCTTATTTGATAATTCTATTGAAGGTATAAGATTAAAAAATAAACCAGTTTTTTCTGTTCAATACCACCCAGAGGCAAGCCCGGGTCCACAGGATAGTAAGTATTTGTTCAATCATTTCATAAAAGAAGTAAAAAAATATGCCAAAAAGAAAAGACATTAAAAAGATATTAGTTATTGGAGCTGGCCCTATAATAATTGGTCAAGCTTGTGAGTTTGATTATTCTGGCACACAAGCTTGCAAAGCTCTCAAAGATGAAGGTTATAAAGTAATTTTAATTAATTCTAACCCGGCAACAATAATGACAGATCCTGATGTTGCAGACAAAACATATATTGAGCCTATAACGATAGAAGTACTTGAGGAAGTTATTAAAAAAGAAAAACCTGAAGCAATTTTGCCAACAATGGGTGGGCAGACAGCATTAAATCTTGCAATAAATTCTGAAAAAATTGGTTTGTTAAAAAAATATGGAATTGAACTTATAGGTGCAAATTCAAAAGCAATTGCTAATGCAGAAGATAGAAAGAAATTTAGAAAAAATATGACTGATATTGGTTTAGATTTACCAAAGTCAGAGATAGTAAATAATTTTTCCAATTCAAAAAAATGCCTGAAAAAGATCGGTCTGCCAGCAATAATTAGACCTTCGTTTACTTTAGGCGGGTTAGGCGGTGGAATTGCAAGAACAAAAAATGATTTTTTTAAAATAGTAAAGGAGGGTATGAGAGAGTCGCCACAAAATCAAGTTCTAGTGGAAGAATGTCTTGACGGGTGGAAAGAGTTCGAAATGGAGGTGGTCAGAGATAAAAATGACAATTGTATAATAATTTGTTCAATTGAAAATGTCGATCCAATGGGAACTCACACAGGTGACTCAATAACAGTAGCCCCAGCATTAACACTAACTGATAAAGAATACCAAGTAATGAGGAATGCATCTATTGAATGTTTAAGAAAAATCGGTGTTGAAACTGGTGGATCTAACGTTCAATTTGCAATTAATCCTAAAAATGGAAGGATGGTAATAATTGAGATGAATCCAAGAGTTTCGAGATCATCAGCTTTAGCATCTAAGGCAACAGGTTTTCCAATTGCTAAAGTGGCCGCAAAGTTAGCTGTGGGTTATACATTAGATGAACTTCAAAATGAAATTACAAAAGTAACACCCGCATCTTTTGAACCGACAATAGATTACGTGGTTACAAAAATTCCTAGATTTACCTTTGAAAAATTTTCAGAAACAGATGCAATTTTAAGTACCTCTATGAGGTCTGTGGGTGAAGCAATGGCAATTGGTAGAAATTTTAAGGAGTCGTTACAAAAAGCTCTTGCATCTCTTGAAATTGGATTATCAGGATTAGACGACATATTTAATTTTAATAAAAAAGAGATTTTAAAAAAATTAAAAATTAATATTCCTAACAAATTACTTCTTATTGCTGATGCTTTTAGAAAAAAAATTTCAATAAATGAGATTTACAAATTATCTAAGGTTGATCCTTGGTTTTTAAATCAAATTAAAGAATTAGTTGAAGAAGAAAATAAATTAGCTTCAAAAGGGTTGCCAAGGAATTTTAGGGAATTTAATAGAATAAAATCTATCGGATTTTCTGATAAAAAAATTTCTAAAATAACTGGAGTAAAAGAAAAAATAGTAAAATTAAAAAGAAAGGCTCTAAAAATTTTGCCGGTGTTTAAGAAAGTTGATACTTGTGCAGCAGAATTTAAGTCTTTTACTCCTTATATGTATTCAACTTATCAAAGAAATTTTTCTTTTAAAATTGAGTGCGAATCTCAACCAACAAATAAAAAGAAAATTATAATTCTTGGAGGAGGCCCTAATAGAATTGGTCAAGGAATAGAATTTGATTATTGCTGTTGTCAGGCTAGTTTTGCTTTGAAAGAAGCTGGATATGAAACAATTATGATTAATTGTAATCCTGAGACAGTTTCTACAGATTACGACACAAGCGATAGATTATATTTTGAACCTTTAATTGAAGAATATGTTGAAAATATAATTTTAAAAGAAAAATCAAAAGGCAACCTCTTAGGCGTAATCGCACAATTTGGTGGCCAAACTCCTATTAAATTAGCAAAATTTTTACACGAAAATAAATTGCCAATTCTTGGAACTCAATATACCTCAATTGATTTAGCAGAAGATAGAGACAGATTTAGAGATTTACTTATCAAATTAAAACTTAAGCAAGCAAAAAGTGGAATTGCATACAAGTTTGATCAAGCTGTTAAAATTTCTGAAAAAATTGGTTTACCCGTTGTTGTTAGGCCATCTTATGTGTTGGGAGGAAGAGCTATGGAAATAGTTCATGATAAAAGCCAATTAAAACAATTTATTGACAAAGCTTTTAAAGCATCAGAAAAAAATCCAATTTTAATAGACAAATTTATCGATAATGCAATGGAAGTAGACGTTGATGCGATATCTGATGGAAAAGATGTTTATGTTGCTGGAATAATGCAACATATTGAAGAGGCAGGGATACACTCAGGTGACTCTGCTTGTTGTTTACCGCCTGTATCTATAAAATCAAATCTTTTAAAAGAATTAAAAGTTCAAACAAAAAAACTTGCATTAGCTTTAAAAGTTAAAGGATTTTTAAATATTCAATTTGCAATTAAAAAAGATGAAATTTACGTAATTGAAGTTAATCCAAGAGCTAGTAGGACTGTGCCATTTGTTTCTAAAGCTAATGGTATACCGCTTGCAAAAGTTGCTTCAAGAATAATGTCAGGTGAAAGTTTAAGTAAATTTAAATTAAAATATAAAACTAATAAGAAATTTGCTGTGAAAGAAGCAGTTTTTCCTTTTAATAAATTCCCTGATAGCGATTTATTACTAGGACCAGAAATGAAATCAACTGGAGAGGTTATGGGTTTTGATGAAGACTTTGGAATGGCAGTTGCAAAAAGTCAAATAGCTGCTTCAAATTCTTTACCAATAAATGGAATGGCTTTTTTGTCAGTTAAAGATTCTCACAAGCAAGAAATTGTCGGTATAGCTCAAAGGTTGATTGGACTTGGATTTACACTTTCGGCTACAAAAGGAACTTATGAAACGCTTAAACAGAATGGAATGAAATGCAAAAAAATCAACAAGGTAAGCAGTGGAAGACCACATATAGTAGATGTTTTGAATTCAAAAAAAATATCTCTAGTAATAAATACTGGAGGTGGAAACACAGAGCATAGAATTAATGATGCTAGGGCTCTAAGAAGAGGTGCTTTAGCCAATAAAATTCCTTATTGTACGAACATGTCAACTGCCTATTCATTTCTCGAAGCAATAAAATCTTTGAAAACAACTAAACTAAAAGTTAAATCTTTACAGGATAATTAGATTTCTAATTAACTTTCCAATCTGTCTTAAAGGTAACGTAGTTAACCTGAAGACATCTTCTTTCTTTTACAATTTCTTTTTTTTCCATGCCATGCCATGTATTTGGACCACTAGAAAAGAAATATCCATAATTATCTCTATATGGAACAGTTTTTGTAAGTTTAAGATCTTTGTTATAAAAGTCGGTGCCAAGTCCCTCGCTTTCATTTTCTTTATTAACAAACAATAAGCATGACATTAGTTTTTCTCTAATATCACAATGTGGCTTCAACCAGAAACCTTTCCTGTCGCATATTACCTCAACTCTTACGTAAGAGTTGGAAAGATCCTTATTTATTAATTTAGATATCTTAGAATGTGTTTCTTTGTTCTGAAGTTCTTCAACTAAACTTTTTAATGCAGGAAAATTTTTTTCATTCTCCTTAGTAATAAAACATCTAAATTTCAAAGCTTTGCCTCCACCCGAGATGCCCTCTCTAAATTCACCCTGACCACCGTCAATTGCTCTTGTTCCGTCATAATTAATGTTATGTTCAATTGGATTATCTATCTCCGCTTTTATAATTTCGCTTATCTGATCGTCTGTGAGAGGTTTATTCAATTCCCAATGATCAAAGGGTTCATTGAATTTTGAGGAATTATTATTTAATGAGTTTAAAAATGACATTTTACAATTTTTTTTTTAGTTCATATGCTATTCTTGAAGTTTCATCAAGTTTTTCGTAATTCCAAACCTCTAATTTGTCATCAAATTCTCTTATGATATTCATTCTTTCAAATAGTTTTCTAAATTTTTGAAATCTAGTATCTTTTTTTAGTGGTGGTATCATCGCCACATATAATGGCTTGCCTGTCAAAGCTGCTTCCGAAATCATCGAACTAGAGTCACAAGTAACAATTATATAATCCGAAACACCTAGTGAGGATAAATATGCATCTTTATCAACTTTATCGATAATTAGATGTTCTTTGCTAAAGAATTTTTTTGCAAGATCTATTGTTCTAGCTGGTGTTCTGTTAGAAGGTATTACTATTACTTGAAAATTATTATTTAATACTTGTTTATTAATTTTTGAGAAAATATTGAGTAAATTTTGATTTGAGTATGCATAATATTTAGTTGGACCACCCAAAATCAAAGTAATAATTTTTTTTTCTTTTGATATTCTTTCTAACAAATAATTTTTTTTCTCATGAATTTCTTGAATAGTTAAATAATGAATTGCCCCTTTTGAGCTTATAATATTATCAGCTTTTAAGTCATCATGCTCAGGAGAAATAATATAATCAAAATTTTTAAAATTGACTTTTGGATCTTGAACATGAATATTTTTTATTTTTTTGCTATTGTTTTTTTTTAGAAATATTGACGGAATTACACTTTTTCTTCCACATGAAATAATTAAATCAAAGTCTCTTTCAATATTATTTTTAAAAACAAACTTTTTAACAGGAGTAAATTTTGGTGGAATTAATTTCCATAAACTATTTAATTCAACTTTTTCGTGAAAATAATCTAGATCAAGAGCTTTTGCTAAACCTTCAACCTGACTGATCATCCCGTGCAATCCCTCTGTCAATAATAACCCTTTTAATTTACCCATTAATTACTATATAGCTTTCATATGACACAAAATCCAACTAAACACACAAAATTGTTAATAATTGGATCAGGACCAGCTGGATACACTGCTGCTGTTTATGCAGCACGAGCTCTTCTGAAACCGATAATGGTTACAGGCATGGAGCCAGGAGGACAATTAACGACCACCACAGATGTTGAAAATTATCCAGGTTTCGCAGAAGTTATCCAAGGTCCTTGGCTAATGGAGCAAATGAGAGATCAAGCAAAGGCAGTAGGAACTGAGATGATTGAAGATCATATTTCATCTGTAAACTTAAAATCTAGGCCTTTTGAAGCAATCGGTGATGGTGGTCAAAAGTACACTGCTGACTCAATTATTATTTCAACAGGTGCTCAAGCAAGATGGTTAAATTTAGACTCAGAGCAAAAATTCAGAGGATTTGGTGTATCAGCATGTGCAACATGTGATGGATTTTTTTTTAAAGATAAAATTGTTGCAGTGGTTGGTGGTGGTAATGCTGCTGTGGAAGAAGCAATGTTTTTAACAAAATTTGCATCAAAAGTTAAACTCATTCACAGAAGAAACGAGTTAAGAGCAGAAAAAATGTTGCAAAAAAAACTAATGGAAAATAAGAAAATTGAAATTATTTGGGATAGTGTTGTTGAGGAGGTTATTGGTGATAATGAGCCTAAAAATGTTAAAGGCTTAAAAATTAAAAATGTTAAAACAAATAAAGTTGACGATTTGAAATTGGATGGTTTGTTTATCGCGATAGGTCACGATCCTGCAACTCAATTGTTTAAAGATCAATTAAAAATGGATAAAGAAGGATATTTAGTAACTAAACCGGATTCAACAGAAACAAATATTCCAGGTGTATTTGCCGCTGGTGATGTTAAAGATAAAATATTCAGACAAGCTGTTACTGCTGCAGGCATGGGATGCATGGCGGCACTTGAAGCTGAAAAGCACCTATCTGAACACTAAGAAAGGCTTTCACAAAAATCTTTTATTCTCTTCATTGCTTTTTCAAGATTATCCATTGAAGTTGCATAAGATACTCTAAAAAAACCATCAAGACCAAATGCAGACCCTTGAACGACTGCAATTCCATTGTTTTCAAGAAGGGATTGAACAAAATCAGTGTCATTTTCTATTTTTTTTCCATTTTTATTTTTTTTACCAATTAAACCTTTGCAACTTGGAAAGACATAGAATGCACCATCTGGTTTTAAACAATTTATTCCATCTATAGAGTTTAAAGAATTAACAACAAAATCACGTCTCTCTTCAAACGCTTTGGATCTAATTGATATAAAATCCTGAACTCCATTAAGCGCCTCCACTGCAGCTGCTTGACTTATAGAAGAAGGATTTGTAGTTGATTGTGATTGAATTTTCGCAATCGCTTTGATTATTTCTTTAGGCCCAGCCGCATACCCAATTCGCCAGCCAGTCATCGCGTATGATTTACTAACACCATTCATTGTTACTACTCTACTTTTTAGCTCAGGAACCTGAGCGATTGTGAAAAATTTAAAATTATTATAAGTAACGTGTTCATAAATATCATCACTTAAAATATTTACGTGAGGATTTCTTTTTAAAACTTGAGATAAATTTTTAATTTCCTGTTCTGAATAACAAGCCCCTGTCGGGTTTGATGGTGAGTTTAATATTAACCATTTAGTATTATTTGTAATTTTGCTCTCTAAATCTTTTGCAGTCAATTTAAAATTTTGCTCTTCTGAACATTCTATTACTAAAGGGTTACCTCCTGCTAATAAAACTATATCAGGATAGGAAACCCAGTAGGGAGCAGGTATTAATACCTCGTCTCCTTTATTTAAAGTTGCCATCATTAAGTTGTAAATTACATGTTTTCCACCTGCTCCAACTGTAATCTCCTCTGTTTTATAAGTTAGATTATTTTCTCTTTTAAATTTCTCAACAATTGCCTTTTTTAATTCTAGCGTTCCGTCTACAGCCGTGTATTTGGTGTCTCCAATATTTATAGCTTTTATAGCTGCAGCTTTAATATTATCGGGGGTATCAAAATCAGGTTCACCTGCGCCTAGACCTATAACATCTTTACCTGCAGCTTTTAATTCCCTGGCTTTTTGAGTGACTGCAATTGTTGGGGAAGGTTTAATTCTCTTTAAACTATCTGATATTATGCTCATTGAAATATTTTTTTATTTTATTACTTTGTTTAATATATGCAAAATACTTATCAAGATTTAATTTCGGATATACAGAGCAAAAATCCAAAAATCGTTAGAAAATTAGAAGGTGGCAAAAAATTTAAAATAAAGTCTGATTTTAAACCTGCTGGAGATCAACCTGAAGCTATTAAAAAGCTAGTTAAGAGTGCAAAAAAGGGAGAGTTTAATCAAGTATTATTAGGAGTTACTGGATCCGGTAAAACTTTTACAATGGCTAAAGTTATTGAGGAAACAAATAGACCTGCATTAATTTTAGCTCCAAACAAAACTCTAGCAGCCCAGCTTTATGGTGAAATGAAAAATTTTTTTCCTGAAAATGCAGTGGAGTATTTTGTTTCATACTATGATTACTACACACCTGAAGCTTATGTTCCAAGATCTGATACATATATAGAAAAGGAAGCATCAATTAACGAACAAATAGATAGAATGAGACACTCGGCAACTAGGTCCTTATTGGAAAGAGACGATGTATTAATTGTAGCGAGTGTATCTTGCATTTACGGTTTAGGGTCAGTTGAGGCATACAGTAAGATGACTTTAACGCTTCAAAGGAATTATGACTACAGTAGAGATAAAATAATCAAATCGTTGGTAGCTCTTCAATATAAGAGAAATGATCAAAATTTTTATAGAGGAACATTTAGAGCACGAGGTGAGTATCTTGAGATATTTCCATCACATCTTGAAGATAGAGCTTGGAGGTTAAGTTTATTTGGAGATAAGTTGGAAAAAATAGAGGAATTTGACCCATTAACTGGAGATCAAGTTAGAGAATTAAACTTGGTTAAAGTTTACGCCAACAGTCATTACATTACGCCTAAACCTACAATCGAGCAGGCTGTTATAAATATTAGAAAAGAATTAGAAATAACATTAAAGAAACACAAATCAGAAAATAAATTGTTAGAGGCTCAAAGATTAGAAGAAAGAACTAAGTTTGACTTAGAAATGATAGAGGCGACTGGATCATGTGCAGGAATTGAAAACTACTCAAGATTTCTATCTGGAAGAAAACCAGGTGAACCACCTCCAACTTTATTTGAGTACTTTCCCGATAATACATTAGTATTTGTGGATGAGTGCCATGTAACAGTGCCACAACTAAATGGTATGTTTAAAGGAGACAGATCAAGAAAAAGCACACTTGCAGAATATGGTTTCAGGCTTCCTTCGTGTATGGATAATAGACCATTAAAGTTTGAAGAATGGGATTTAATGAGAACCCAAACAATATTTGTATCCGCAACCCCTGGTGCTTGGGAATTAGAGCAGACTAAAGGAAAATTTATAGATCAAGTTATTAGACCAACTGGATTAATCGATCCACCGGTAGAAATAAAACCTGCTAAAAATCAAGTAGATGATTTATTGCATGAGTGTAAAAAAGTTATTGCTAAAAATTATAGGGTTTTAGTTACGACTCTTACAAAAAAAATGGCTGAAGACTTAACTGAGTATCTCCATGAGAATGGAATTAAAGTAAGGTATCTTCATTCTGATATAGACACACTAGAAAGAATTGAGATCATGCGTGACTTAAGGATGGGTGTTTTCGATGTTCTTGTAGGTATCAATTTACTAAGAGAAGGACTAGACATACCAGAGTGTGCTCTAGTCGGAATTTTAGATGCTGACAAAGAGGGTTTCTTAAGATCAGAAACATCTTTAATTCAGACAATTGGACGAGCAGCTAGAAACGTTGATGGTAAAGTAATTCTTTATGCTGATAAAGAAACAAAAAGTATTAAAAATGCAATAAAGGAGACTGACAGAAGGAGATCTATTCAAATAGATTACAATAAAAAATATAAAATAGATGCTAAAACAGTTAAAAAAGAAATTAGCGATATTTTGGAGAGTGTTTATGAAAAAGATTATGTAAAAATCAGCGAAGGTTCAAATATTGGTGGAAATTTAAAAAAACACCTTAAAGCTTTAGATAAAAAAATGAAAGAATCAGCATCTAATCTTGAATTTGAAGAAGCGGCTAAAATACGAGATGAAATTAGAAAGTTAGAGAGCACGGAACTTGAGATAACTTTAAATCCGAAAATTAAACAATATGATGTAAAAAATAAACTTTACCCAAAAGGTAGATCTACAATGGGAATGCCAGGAACAAGGGTAACAAAAAAAAGAGATAAAAAATGGAAGCACGGAAAATAATTATTACTGGTGGAGCAACTAGAATTGGAGCCGCGATTGCTAAAAAACTATCTGGTGCTAATAAGGAAATACTAATTCATTTTAATAAATCTAAAGCTAAAGCCGAAAAGTTAAAAAAAGAACTGGAGAATAATGGAACAAAGATTTATTTAGTAAAAGGAGACTTGAGTAAAGAAAATGATATTAATAAAATTGTCAAATATGCAAAATTAAAATTAAAATTTTTCGACTGTTTGATTAACAATGCTTCATTGTTTGAAAACGACAAAATAGAAAGTTTTACAACAGATAGTTGGGATAAGCACTTAAAAACTAATTTAAAAAGTCCAGCATTATTATCAAAAGAGTTTGCTAAAAATACCAGAGGAATAAATAATAATATAATTAATATAATTGATCAAAGAGTATTTAAACTTACTCCTTACTTTTTCTCATATACCATAAGTAAAACTGGACTTTTTACCCTTACAAAAACAAGCGCAATGAGTTTAGCGCCAAACATTAGGGTCAATGGTATAGCGCCTGGGCCAACTATTAAAAATCAAAGGCAATCAGAAAAACACTTTAGAAAACAATATTTAGCAACTCCATTAAAAAGACAGGTGGAAGTTAAAGAAATTTGTAATGCAGTTGATTTTTTTATTAAAAATGTATCTGTTACAGGTCAAGTTTTAGCAATTGATAGTGGTCAAAATCTAAACTGGCAAACACCCGATATAATGGTTAAGGAATGAAAAAAGATAACTTTAAAATAATTAAAATAGATAAAAATAAAAGTTTATTTAATTATGAGAAGAAAATTTTGATTAAAGAATTAGTTTTAGATTTAAAACTTGGTTACTATGAATTTGAAAAAAAGGAAGTTCAAAAAGTTAAGTTTAGTCTTGAAGTTTATTATGAGGATAAAAAACCAACAAGTGATGACGATATCAAATCAATAGTTAATTACGGGAAAATAGTAAAACTCATTAAAAAACTCACCACGAATAAACATTATAATTTTCTTGAAGCGTTGGCAGAGGATGTCTTTGATGTATTGTTTAAAGATAAACGAATTGAGAAAATTATGCTACAAATTGAGAAACTAGAAATTTTAAAAGACTGCACGTCTGTTGGTATTCAAATTACAAAAAAAAGGACTAATGATTAGCTCTGAATTAGGCAAAGAAATAATAAAAAAAGAACTACCTTTAATTCCAAAACTTCCAGGTGTTTACAGGATGCTCAACTCAAAAGGAGAAATTCTTTATGTGGGTAAAGCAAAAAATTTACCTAATAGATTAAAAAGCTATGTGTCTGAAAAAAATCACATTATTAGAACTGAAAGAATGTTGGCTCAAACGAGAAAATTGGAGATTACTTCTACCTCTAATGAAAGTGAAGCCCTGCTACTAGAGGCAAATTTAATTAAAAAGTTTAAGCCAAAATTCAATATTCTTTTAAGAGATGATAAATCATTTCCGTTTATATTTATTGGAAATAAAGACAAGTGGCCTCAAATAAAAAGACATAGAGGTAAGAAAACTAAAGACGGTTTTTATTTTGGCCCGTTTGCTTCAGCAGGTTCAGCAAATTGGACGATTAAAATGATCCAAAAAATTTTTCATTTAAGGGTTTGTGATGATACTGTTTTTAAAAACAGACAAAGACCTTGTATATTATATCAAATTAAAAGGTGCTCTGGTCCATGCGTTGGATATGTAACAAGAGAGGATTATCAACAAACTGTGGATGAGGCTATTGAATTTGTATCAGGAAAATCAAGAAAAATTCAAAAAAATCTTTCTAATCAAATGGAAAAAGCAAGCGAGGAACTTGACTTTGAAAAGGCTGTGATTTTAAGAGATAGAATTAAATCATTAAATATAATTCAATCATCCCAAAGAATAAATGAAGCAAATTTAGTCGAGGCAGATGTGATTGCAGGATTTAAAGAATCTGGTAAGGCCTGTGTTCAAGTTTTTTTTTACAGGTCAAAGCAAAATTGGGGAAATCAAGCTTTCTTTCCAAAACACGATCCTGAAGAGAAACTTAGTGAAATAATAAATTCATTTATTTCACAATTCTATGAAAACAAAAGCGTACCATCTGCAATAATTTTATCTGAAGAAATCAAGGAAAAAGTATTAATTGAAAAAACACTTTCTAATAAGGAAGGAAAACAAATTAACATTTCCGTTGCTAAAAGAGGCTCAAAATTGAAGGTTATTAATCAAGCGATTAAAAATGCAAAGGATAGTTTAAATAGAAAACTTTATGAGAGCCAAAATAATAGAGGATTGTTTGATGCAGTTGCTAAGAAGTTTAATATAGAAAATAACATAAATTTAATTGAGGTTTATGATAATAGTCACATACAAGGCACTAATAGTGTTGGTGCTTTAATTTCATATAGCGATGAAGGTTTTGTAAAAAAAAGATATAGAAAATTTAATATAAAACACAAAAAAAATAAACAAGATGATTATGGAATGATGAGAGAAGTATTGAATAGAAGATTCAAAAGGGCTGTTCAAGAAAAAGACAATTATTTAACATTTCCAGACTTAATTTTAGTCGACGGTGGAAAAGGTCAGTATTCTGTTGCTAGAGAAAGTTTAAATGAACTTGGTCTACACGACATTCCTATTGTTGCAATTGCAAAAGGGAAATTTAGAAATAGTGGAGACGAGACCTTTTTTCATAATGGAAAAGATTATAAATTCTCAAAAAATGATCCAACATTGTTTTTCCTGCAAAGAATTAGAGATGAGTCGCACAGATTTGCTATAACCGCTCATAGAGCAAAAAGAAAAAAAGGCATTAGTAAATCTTTGCTTGACCAAATTGAGGGAATCGGATCGATAAGAAAAAGGGCATTATTGAACCATTTTGGGTCTGCAAGATCAGTAGAATCTGCAAGTTTAGATGAAATAAAATCTGTAGAAGGTGTTGAGGAAAAAGTAGCAAAAAAGATATATAACTTTTTTCACGAATAATTATGTTAAAAAAAATTCCAAATATTC
>MDTB01072891.1_pt1 | contig 17154 bp, 16 predicted proteins | sample 811161 | NCBI WGS metagenome assembly MDTB01 (sample SAMN05326650, study PRJNA326480) | marine metagenome | isolation source: seawater | place: Mediterranean Sea | collected 2009
GATTTGTACTCTAGGAGGACGATTTCGTCCTACCCATTTTTGCAAACTGTCAGCCATCGATCTCTCCTAGCTTTAAACTTTTATTTTATGGTAATTATAATTAAATAATACTTTAGTATTATTATTACTTATACTTTAGTATTAAATCAAGTTTTTTTTTTATTCGTGGTTTTTGAGCAAAATAAACAATATTATCTAAGCTTATTCAACAACTTATCAGCCATAACTGATGCCAATCTACTTCTCATGCGAATCATACTTAAACGTTCTTGCTCAGAATTCACAACATTCTGTATTTCTTCAATTAGATTCAATCGTGATTTATCTATAGAGTGCTGGGTCTCTTTTAGCTCCTCTCTTAGAGAATCTCTTCTATCGATTTGATTTGAAAGGTTTCCAAGACTTTCAGATATCTTACTCCAAGGGCTTGAGGTCGGTGCTCCTGATCCTTCATACAATTGATCAAATAACTCACTTAAACTTTCACCCAATTCATCTAATGTTTTGGAACCTCCAAGTTCAGTAGATTCTTTAGATATAGTGCCAAGAGCTTTATCAACTAGTGTATTAGTTTCGGCAACCTGTCTTGCCAAGTTACTCATTTTTGACTCTTGGATATCTTCGATAAAATCCTCTTCATAAAATTCTTCAGATTCGGAAAGTTTTTGGCCTGATACCTTAAGTTCACTATCTTTATCCTCTATTTTCCATTCACCAAATTCTGAGTCATCAAAAAACTGTTTATCCTCTTTTTTTTGCTCTACTTCAGAATCGGAAATGTCTGACCAACCTTTGTCAGGCTCATAACTTTTAAGGCCCTGCATGTTACCTAAAGATGTTTCAGAACGCTTTGTCATTTATACCCCTGTGAATGCCTAGACAAAAAATTAGATAGATAGAATTTAATACTAAAGTATAGTATAGTGAAACTCTATGTCAACACTTAAGTATCATATTTGAGCTAATGCAAACCAACCCAAAATTGATAATAGAAAATATTGGAAATAGTTTTTTTGCAAATTTAGCGAACATCTCCGTGGCACTATTTATTTATTTTTGGGTTTTGAACTTGTCGCTACAAAATATTGCAACTGATTTAAAAGATCCGATCATTATGATTATTTGTTTGTCTTTAATTCAATTATTCACTAAGTATTTTTTATTAAAAAAAATACCTATAATTGAACAACTTATATATTTATGTCTTATTGGAACATGGATATTCACGACAACTTTAGTATACAAATCCAATCAGGTTGATTTAATAATTTTCTACAATTTTGCCATTATCTCTTTAATATTTGTCAACGCATTACTTCCAAATAACTTACAGTTATTAAATTCGATTTTTTTTATATCTATTCTTTTTTTGAAAATTTTTTTTTCATTTTCCACTACCTATTTTGACCTGAAAATAATTTCATTATTTACTGCTTTTATTTCTTTCTTAGCATTATTTTTCAGTTTTATAATTTTTAAACAATCAGATCGAAGGAAAAAATCCTATAAAAGATTGGATACATTATTAAAAGATTTATTAATTAAGAAAAAAAAAATAGAGCGTAAAGAATTAAGACAATCTCAGTTTCTCGCATCCATCTGTCATGACTTAAAACAACCAATGCATGCTATCAATCTCTATCTAGGATCAGTGGAAAGAATATTATTTAATATAAAAATGCAAGAAATTCAGGCCACAAGATCTTCTGAAAGTATCCATAAACTCAAGCAAAGCGTTAGTTATATGAATAATGTTTTAGAAAGTTTATTAGAAGTTAGCAGATTAGAACAAGGTGTCTCAAAAGTAAGTCTAACCGAACTTAGAGTTAATGAATTTTTTAAAAAAATAATCAATCAACATTTAAAAACAACTAACGAGCTTGGCCTCAAATTGGAATTTGTCTCTAATTTGAAAAATAATTTAACAATAACTTCAGATTTACGTCTTTTAGAGAGAATATTTAGAAATTTACTCAGTAATGCAATTAAATATACGAAAAAGGGGGGGGTGAGAGTTAGGCTTATAGATCAAAAAAAACTTATTAAGTTGAATGTTATTGATACCGGATCTGGAATACATCAATCTATGAAAAAAAGAATTTTTGACGAATTTAGCCAAATTGAAGATTCAAATAATAAGCGAGGTATTGGGCTTGGTCTGGCAATTGTAAAAAAATTATCTGGAAAAATAGGTGCGTATGTAGGTTTAAAAAGTCACTTGGGAATTGGTTCAGTATTTACTCTATACTTGCCAAAAACTATTACTAATAAAAAACACAGAGTAAAAAATATTTTAGAATCTGAGATGATATCTGATGTATTACCTCAAATTGTAATGACAGAAGCTAGTCAAACAACAGTTTTGGTTGTTGATCAAAATGAAGACAGCAGAGATGCATTCGAAAGCCTCAGCCATAATCTCGGGATAAATTTCATAACAGGAATTTCGTCCGAAAATGTAATTTACGAGACGGCGAACTTACACTCTATTCCAAAACTTTTAATAGTTGATAGCAGTAATTCAATAGAGCATCCATTGAAAACAATTGAAAATATTAAAAATGAATTTAACACAGAAATACCAGCATTACTTATTACAGAGGATATAGAAAACGAATCAATGTTAATTAAATCCTATACGAATATTACACCTCTGCAAAAACCTTTTTCTACCTCAAAATTACAACAAACTCTGCAAAAAATCTTATCTACAAAATTATCAATTAAATCAAACTAAATCTTGTTTGATGTTATGCCTAACCTCTGAGCTACTAATACTGCTTGAGTTCTATTGATTACATGTAATTCTTTAAAAATTCCACCTACATGTGATTTAGCAGTAATCTCAGTTATGCCCAATGCTGAGGCAATTTCTCGATTTGTTTTTCCTTGACAAACCATGGATAAAACTTGCATTTGTCTTTCAGTCAATTGAATTTTTTTTATTTCACTGGTATCGCAAATGCCATTGGCAGATAACCAGGCTCCGGATTTGATTTCTCCTGAGGCGATACCTGAAATAAGTTCTAGAGTATCCTCCATAGGAGCACCTTTGCTGATGAATGCTTCCACACCTGCACCCAAACATGCCCCAACTTGTAATTCATCATCATTTCCAGACACAGTAATTAGTTTAATTACTGGTCCAAGAGCTAATAACAATCTGATAGCAGCCAATCCACTAATACCGGGTAAACCTAGATCCATCAAAACCCACCATGAGGAGTCCTTACCTTGTCTGGCAAACGGAGTTAAGAATTCAAGAGCACTCTCAGAGGAATCGACTTTTTTTACTGTTGATGAGATAAATTTATTTGTTAAAGCGTCAGCCATAGAATCTCTTATCATAGGATGGTCATCAACAATTAAAAATTTATAAACTTGGGACATAAAAATCCTAGAGAATTAACTAAATTAGATTAATCAAAATAAACAAAACAGCAATTACAGTCATTAATATCGGAGCCATCAGGGTTGGAGAGTTTGGAAAAAATCCAAGAAAAAAATTGAATTGAGTATTTCGAGAGTTTTTCATTTTTTTTATCAATGTTGAAAAATCAAAGTTTGATAAAATGTTAAGTTGCATGATTGGAGTAATGATTAGTTTTTTTTTATTATTTGAATTATAAACCAAGAGTTCTGAACTATCTTTAATGGAATATTTTTTGCTCTCGTATTTTATTTCCTCCTCTTTACCAAGGAAATAGTTTTTAGAAAATCCCAAGCAATTTGCAACTCTTTTTACACAATCAACAGCATGTGCATCGTCAACAAAGCAATTATCTTTGTTAAAACCCTCTTCTAAGGCCTGAATTTGAATATCAGTCAATCCAGATAATCCTGAAAGATCACTTACCTGCAAGAAATGATCATGCCGAGCTTGCAAAATTTTTTTTGACAGAATCAAGCCCGATAATTTTTTATTTTTCATTGGTTATGTCGTCTTATATTGATGACTTGTTACATAATTATGTATTTTTTTTGGATCTAATTTTTCATCTACTATATCGGCGGAAAATAAATAAAAATGCGCAAAATCTGGAGCATATAACTTCAATATTTTAATCTTTATGGATCTTCCAGACCTGAGATTCAGCCATGCCAAGGATTCGGAGGAGGCGGCAACTGAATTCTCTAAATGAACGATTTCATGTTGGTCTTTTGACAAAATTTTAAGCTTATCCCAAATTAATCCAGAATGAAAAAATTTATCAATGGGATTTAACAATTCTGTCCATTGAGAGGACATCCTGTAAATGGCAAAATTGTGATCTAAGATGCCTAATATTTTGCTTGTAGTATTATTTCCTTTTGAGATGATTCCATTACAAAATTCTGTAAAATTAAAGTCCACTCTCTCAATACAACAAACTTTTTTCACAGATTTGTTTAGATCAAAAGAATAAAACTTTATCTTAAACATTCTTAGAGATCTATCTGCCAATTGAATACTAGCTAAGCTGGTGGTGCTGGATGATGGCTCTATTGTTAAAAACATACTATTAATATTTTTTCCATCCAAATCTCCTATTCCCAATATTTTCATGCTTTCAGCATTTGAAAATTCTATATTACCCTCTAGTGAAATTACAAAAACTGGATAAGGTAATTTAAATAGGGAGATACATGCTAGTGACATTTGCTCAGTTCTATTGTTGGCATTTTTGATCAGTTCCACTGAGAAAAGTTGCTTCTCTTCCTCCTCAATAAAATCAATAAAATACAAACACAGGAATAGAAAAAAAGATTTTAAAATTAACCAAAAATTTAGAATACTCTGTGTCATTGAGTACGGTATCTCATCTATAGAATCAAAAGAAATGATTAAGAAAAACATAGTCAACCAAAGGCAAATACTCACAAATGAAATGAAACAATTTGGAAGAAGAAAAGACCTCCCGTAGGTTAGCTTCGAAAGCGATTTCACTGACTCAATATTAATACAAGTCAATAAAACTATTAAACTTAAACTAATTACAATATGTCTAATTGAATCTGGTTGATTTAAATCAAAAATTAACAGTGAAATGGTAATAAAAATAGTTGAAGTTATACTTAAATAAAAATGTTTCTTTAAGATAATTATTGACCTAGTGGCAATCACACCGCCAAATAACAAAAGAAATAAAAAATCACCTGCAAAAAATAAATCTAAATCACTAGGATTCATCGCATACATGCTATCTTCAATTTGAATATAGTTATAAAAATAATATAAAAAAGGGTTTACCAAAGTAGTAAGGATCATGACAAACAAGTATATTTGAACGGGTTGAATTGGGGTGCCTACATATCTTAAGCACATAGTCCCGGCAGTTAATAAAAAGAATAAGAAAAAAAAGAGCGAAAAAGATTCATAAATGAACATATTAAAAATTCTTTATATTGTTTACTGTTTTTGCCTGTGAGTCCTTTACTGATTTCAATGATCTAATCCACCATTTCCCTGAAAAAGTAACATTCGAGGCAAATTGAATTGCCTCTTGTTGGTTTGTAAAAGGTTTTGAAACAAGGGCATAGAAAAATGTTGCGTCTGAGCTTTTTTCCAGCTTGATTATTTTTAGATTTTTTAGTTCGTTATGTTTAGTCAACCATTGCAAGGCATCAACTTTTTTTAAGTGTGCAGAGTATTGGATTAAAAAACCACTTGCTATTTGAAATTGGGATAATCCTGATAAGTCAAGAATCTCTATATCCTCTATTTTATTTTTTTTAACTTTTGTTAAAAAATTATTCTGTGGTGGAGAATCAATTAACTTTTTTAAGTACGGAATTTCAGTAGTATTTAAATAATTTAATATTTGATTAGTCGGTGTTTTTATAATCTTAAGCTGACCAGTGAATACAAGAAGTATAAAAAATAAAAAAACAAGCAAAACTATACCCAATAAAAATCTTTGGGCTCGCGGAAAATTACTTTTACTAGCTTTACCTGAATTATTTTTTTTACCATTTTTGTTTAAAGTTTCATTATTTGTTTTATCGCTATTGAGTTTTGACTGAGTGATTGGATCTGGATCCCATCTGATCGAATCATTAAAAAGTTCTTGCACCTTTTGTGGATCAAATTTTGTTTTTGTAAAATCAGCAAGAATCATTATGGGGTTAGTATGCTTATGTTTGTGTTTTTTTAGACTGATTAATAAATCTATTTCACGACTATCTAGTTTAGAAAAATCACTAATCAAAAGAACTCTTTTAATAGGTTTTTCTTGTAAGTTTTTAATTTCATTTAATTTTGAAAATGCTGTTTCAAATGGTCCAAGAAGTGAATCGGCTAAAAATGAATCAATCTTATTATGCTGATATAAAGTCAGTTTAATTTTGTTTTCATCTTTTAACCTTTTTTCTAGAAAGTGAAAAATATAATCGTTGGTAACTTGGTCCTGTGATGAAATCAATACATCAGTACAATCTAAGACTAGATTTCTGCAAACACTTTCGAAGTGTTTTATGTCTTCAAATGATAATAATTGCGGCTGGACTAATGATTTTTGAGAAAGCATTTCAATTTTTTTAAATTTAAAAATGCAAATTTGCCTATTTTTGAACTATCGATGATGAGAGCATTTTCATTAAACTTGAAATTTTTTTATTAATAATTCTGGGTTTCTTAGGCCGAAAATCACTTTTGTAGTTATTTTTACTTGTCTCAGACAAAGGTTTACCAGTTTTCTGCGACATGTATCTGCTAAGTTTGGTATTGTTTGTGTCTAAAACTCTTCTATCAGAAAATTTCAATCTTGTCTTTGAATTCATCTTTTTATGTAAGTCTCCAGCCTGTTGCACTGAAGAAGCACATTTCAGGAATGCAGTTGCGGAAGGTGTATGAAAGTCAAAAATAAATTTTTCTTTAAATAGCGTTCTTATTTCAGGGTCATCTAATATTGGAGGCAAAAGCAAGAATGGCATTAAAAAATTTTCTTTGGAAAATGGATCCAGAGTAAGTTGATCATCTAAAACTCTTGAGGGACAAATTAAGAGAGTAGGTGGTATACCTGCTCTGGCTTCAAAAACCCATTTAATACTATCTAAAAACTTCATAGTTGCATTTAATTCGATGCTGGAAACACTGGAAGGAACAATTACAAGATCAAATTCATGCATAAATTCTGGATCCATTGCAGCTGTCCAGGTTAAGTCGCAGATTAATGTTTCAAACTTGCCAAAATGTTTTCTAATTTTGTTACGTGAATCAATTAACCATCGCCTTTCACTGAATGAATCTGCAACAAAATGTTCATGAAATACCCCACAATCTCTGGCATTTTTAATCCATGAACTCGAGGACCCATGGGGATCTAAGTCAACAAGCACAGTATTCCGGTTGGAATATTCACTGTACCAAGCGGCAAGGTTTGCCGAAAGAGTACTTTTTCCAACACCGCCCTTTTGGCTAACTACTAAAATTCTTAAGGTTTGTATTTTGTCCATTTACATTATTTATACAATACTAAAGTATTGCTAATCATACGATAACAATGAACAGTGTGCAACTATTTTGCAACAAAATAGTTTATCAGACAAAAAAAAACAAACTGAATTTGATTTCAATCTCAATAGAAATCGATTAAAACCGGTTATTTTAAGACGAATATTTGTCTTCCAAGGACTGAACTTGCAGGAAAGATTAAAAAAATAAGGTAAAAATTATGGCAGGATAAAAGTATAAAGTAACTAAAACTTTTACCCTAACCAAGGAAAATTAAATCTACTTTCGTTTATTAACTGAATCCTTAAATGCTTTTCCAGCTGTAAATTTGACAGTGCGAGATGCTGCAATTTTTATTGCCTCACCGGTTCTGGGGTTTCTGCCTGCCCTTGCAGCACGCTTGCCGGAACCAAATGTTCCGAACCCTACTAGCTGCACTGTATCACCTTTTGTAACTGCTTTTATAATGCTAGAAATTGTGGCACCAAGTACCTCGTCAATTTTAGATTTTGGAAGACCGGTAGAACCGGCAATTACGTCAATCAGTTCGGCTTTGTTCATGTTTCCTCTATTCTTATTTACTTTTGTGAGTTGATTCAAAATTTTATCAATTTATTGGCTACTATTGAGAAAAATTTAAACATTATGGGAAATTCCATTTGATATGAAAAATTTATTTAGTTTTAAAGTTAAGAGTTTTGTGTTAGGTCGCGGAAGGATTACTACTAGTCAAAGTGAAGCCATAGAAAAATTTGGTAATGAATGGATGGTGAAAGCCGAAAGAAAAAAAATAATTGCACAGGATTTGTTTGGTAATAAAGCCCCAACGACACTTGAAATTGGTTTTGGAATGGGGGATGTTCTTATAGATTCTGCTATAAAAAGCCCCGATTTCAACTTCATAGGAATTGAAGTTTACAAACCAGGAATTGGCAAAGTGCTTAATTGCATTACCATGCAAGGAATAACCAATATCAAATTGATTGAAGGAGATGCAGTGGAAATTTGTGAGAGCATGTTTAAAGAAAAAAATTTCAGTAATATAAACTTGTTTTTCCCAGACCCTTGGCCCAAAAAAAAACATCATAAAAGAAGGATAGTAAAACAAAGCTTTGTCGATTCCATTGCCAAGAATTTAGCGCTCACAGGTTGCTTTCATTGTGCTACCGACAATGAAAATTATGCTAAAGAAATGTTAGTCGCACTCTCAAACTGTAAAAAATTAAAAAATTTATCAGATGGTTTCTGTTCGAGGCCTCTTGATAGGGTAATTTCTAAGTTTGAGGCAAAGGCTATAAAGTCAAATAGAAAAATATTTAACTTATCATTTGTTAGAAAATTTTAACTACTCTTGGTTAAAAATAAGCAAGAATTACCACACCAACTATAATTCGATACCAAGCAAAAATCTTTAAACTCTTTTTTTGGACAAAATTTATCAACCACTTGATAACAAACAACGAACTAACAAAAGAACTAAAAAAACCCAAAATAAAAATGGGTAGTTCATTAATAGTTAAGAGTGATTTACTAAGAAAAAGACTGTAAGATCCAGCAACCAAAATTACTGGAATTGCAAGGAAAAAAGAAAATTTTGTTGCTGTATGTCTGCTCAATCCAAAATACATTCCCCCAATAATTGCCGCACCAGATCTACTCGTACCAGGTATCAGCGAAAAAGCTTGGACTAGTCCAATTTTTAAAGCATCAGAAAAACTAATTTTCTCCGTGGAATTCACTTTTATAAAACTTTGATTTTTTTCATATTTACTCTCTACCAACAATATCAGTCCTCCTCCTAGCATAAAAGCAAGTCCAACAGGTATTGGAGAAAACAATGAACTCAATATTAATTCTCCAAACAAAAATCCTAAAACAGCAATTGGAATAAAAGCTATTAAGATATTTATTAAAAATAGTTTTTGTTTTCTTACAAAAATTATTTTTATTTCATCTCGATAAAACCATATAACAGCAAACATCGCACCAATTTGAATAGCTATGTCAAAAGTTGGAGCAAGTTCCTCTGTAAAATTAAACATTTGCCCAAAAAGTATTAAGTGACCTGTTGAAGAGACTGGTAAAAATTCTGTAGCTCCTTCAACGATCCCAAGAATGATAGCTTTAATTTCGGGTGGAAAACTTTCTAGCCAACCAATCATAAAAAAACTTTAACTTTAAAAAAACTCAAACAAAACCTCCTCATAACCTCTTATAATGCCTAAATAAAAAAATAATCTTCTATTACAATTAACTAAACCCTAATTAAACTATCATGAATTACGAGAGCGCCCGGAAGAATTTAATTGAACAGCATATTCGTCCATGGAATGTATATAATTCAGATGCAATAAATTCCCTTTATAAGGTACCAAGAGAGAATTTTGTACCTTTACAATATAAAAAATATGCTTTTTCCGATTTTCAAGTGCCATTAACTTACAATGATTCGATGCCAAGTCCGATGGTGGAAGCTAGAATATTACAATGTGCGATCACAGAAAACTGTGGAGAGGTTCTTGAGATTGGTTCTGGCTCTGGCTATATGGCCGCTCTGCTTGCTCAAATGTATAAATCAGTAATTACAGTGGAGATAAATCAAAACCTTATTGAAAAAGCCCAGAGCAATCTAAAAAAAAATCTAATTGAGAATATCCAAGTTTTTCAAGGTGATGGGTTAAAAAGTGATTCAAGGTGGTCAAAAAAAAAATTTGATGCAATAGTTATTTCTGGAGGGGTCAGAAATGTTCCTGTTCATTTAGAGGACTCCATTACTCCTAATGGAAGAATTGTAGCATTTTTAACTAATGGGCCAATTATGAATGTGGTAATTTTTAAAAGAAACTATGGCCTGGGATTTTCAAAAAAAATAGTATTCGAAACTAAAGTTACTTACCTAAGTTTTGAAAATCTTAATGAAGAATTTAAGTTTTAATATCGGAAATCAAAAATCATGAAACAATCTAAATCGTCAATACTAATAAAAATTTTTTTTATTCCATTCTTTATCTTTTTTATTTCACCAATAAAGGTCTATTCACTAGATTTATCTGAAGCAATTGACTTGGCACTTAAAAACGATCCAGAATTTCTCTCTGCAAAAGAATCTTTAAATGCAAGCAACGAGAAATTAGTTCAGGGCCGAGCACCTTTTCTTCCGAACCTTTCAGGAAGTTTTAGTAATAGTCAAAGTTTCCCCTCAAGTGGAAATTCCTTGAATACATCAACCTATAGTCTTTCACTCTCTCAGGTTATTTTCAACCATCAACTTAATGCTGCAGAAAAACAGTCTCTGCTCACTGTTAAAGAAGCCGAAGCAAACTTTCAAAGCACTAAACAAAACATTTTACTAAAAGTAACATCTGCATATTTTGATGTTTTAAATGCTCAAGACGATTTAAAAACAGTTGAAGCAGAAAAAAAAGCTGTTGCTGAACAACTAGAGTTTGCTAAGCGTAATTTTGAAGTTGGTACTTCTACAATAACTGATCAGCAGGAGGCTCAAGCCAGATTTGATTTAATAAGAGCTACAGAAATTAGAAATCGTAACGATTTAGCAATAAAGAGAACTAACTTGGAAAAAATGCTTTTAGTTACTATTCCACCAATTATTAATGGAATTGGTAGTTCGATAGATGTAAAAAAACCCTCAGTCACAGATCCAAAAGAATGGATGGAGATTGCAAGGAAACAAAATCTTTCAATTATCGCAGCAACAGCAAGGCTCGAGACTGCAAGAATTGAACTGAATAAAACTGAAAAATATTTTTTACCAAGTGTGTCTGCTTCAGCCTCAATAAACAGAATTGATACCAATCCTTCCGTTTCTGTAACTGATGGAAGTGAGACTATATCGCTAAATGTGACCATTCCTATTTACGAGGGAGGTATATTTAAATCTGAAATTAGAGAAGCCATTGCCAACTATAACAAAGCGCAACATTCTTTGGATTTGGCCTTATTAAACTCTGATAGGGCCGCGGCAAAATCTTACAGGAATTTTATCGCGGGTCTTGCCCAAGTTGAAGCTTTAGAAGCTGCAGAACAATCTAGTAAGGTTGCACTGGAATCCAATCGTTTAGGTTATGAAGTTGGTGTTAGGATCAATATTGACGTTTTGAATGCCCAGAAACAATTGTTTTCATCACAAAGAGATCTCTCTAAAGCACGTTATGCCGCTTTAGCAGCTAGCCTTGAACTAAAAGCCTCAGTTGGGGAATTAAAAAAAGAAGAGATTAATCTCATTAGCGATTTAATAAAACAGTCATCCACCAAATAACTTTATTCAAGCAATTTATGAATCTTCTCCGCTGATGCTTTGGATGCACCTTTATTACTCAATGTAAATTGAATTGCTGCTTTTTTTGAGTTAGAAAACTCCTGGTGGTTGGAGAGTAATCCCAATCCTTTGGTAATCCATTCATCATATGAATGGATCTCAAACCCTGCTGAAGTTTTCAGTAATTGATTTGAAATACTTAAAAAATTAGTCATGTAAGGACCAAAAAAAACAGGACAGCCTCGAGAACAAAGTTCAATAGGACTTTGTCCACCACAATCGATGACACTGCCCCCAACTAAAGAGAGATCCGCAAATGATGCATATGCGGTAATTTCACCCATACTGTCTCCAACAACTACTTCAAAATTAGGAGTAACATCTAAACTGAATTGAGTATTTAAAAAATCACTTCTTCTTGCAACGAAAAATCCCATATTTTTTGCCTGTTTTACTACCCAGTCAAATCTTTCAGGGTGCCTCGGAACAATAATCAGCAAGGCATTATGCGGTTTATTTTTTTTCCAAGCTTTAAAAATTTCTTTTTCCTCATTTTTACGAGTACTGAGTGCCAGCCAAAAACTTTTTTTTGGAAAATAATTTTTCCACCCTTCTCCAAGTCTTACCATGTCTTTTGCAACAAAAGCGTCAAACTTCATATTTCCACTAATACAAACTTTTACCTGAGCCCCCGTATCCAAAAACCGTTTGGCATCATTATCACTTTGGGCAAGTATAAGGTCGAATTTATTAAGGGTAGGTATACTAATCCACGAAAGTTTTTTGAATTTAATTAATGAATTTTTTGATAAACGAGCATTAGCCAAAACTATTTTAATATTTTTTTTACTTAATAAATTTATCGTGTTTGGCCATATTTCTGTTTCAATAAATATTGCAGTTTGGGGATCAATTCTTTTTAAAAATATTTTTGGTGCCCAAAAAAAATCAATCGGAGAAAAACAATGAACAACTTTTTCATCCAAGATTTTGTTATTTTTTAAGTAGGTACGAAAAAAACTAAAACCAGAATATGTGGTGTTACTTAACAAAATTCTGCATTCATCATCTTTTAAGACTAACTCCCTAATTAAAGGTATTGCCGCATGAGTTTCACCGACAGACACTGCATGGATCCATATTCGTTTTTTTGATTTTATGTAGTCTTCAAAACCATCAATATCTCTTAAAATTCCAAAGAACCTCATTAATATTTCAGAGGCTATCCCTCTGTTTTTTTTAAACCCCCAAGAAAGTTTAAAAAAAATTATGGGTGATAAAAGAGTCGTCAGTACCGAATATAAAGCTATAGCTAGACCAGAAAAAAGGTTTACAAGATTTTTTTTATGCATGCTTTAAAAGGGAAATTGCAAAGATGAATCTATTAACAAAAGAGCTCGCCTAAATTCATTCTGAATTTTTTCTAGAGAATCGTGATTTTCAGCTTCAAACCTTAAAACAACTACAGGAGTCGTATTAGAAGGTCGTGCTAAACCAAAACCGTCTTTATATTCGACTCTAATTCCATCTATAAGAATTTTTTCTATTGCACTAGGAAAAGATCCATCAGAGATAAGTTTTGCTACTAAATCAAAATGGTTAAAATTCTTTGATTTTAATTTTAATTCTGGAGTTGAGATTGAGTTCGGTAATGACTCTAGCATTTTGCTTGGCTCTCTTTCCCTAGAAAGAACTTCCAGTAAACGCACGCCTGAGTAGAGGGCATCGTCAAAACCAGCCCATCGATCATTAAAAAACAAATGTCCACTCATTTCACCAGCTAGTGGGGCATTTGTCTCTTTTAATTTGGCTTTGATAAGAGAGTGTCCTGTTTTCCACATTAACGGTTCACCACCATGTTTAAGCACCCATTCAGATACATGACGACTGCACTTGACATCAAAAATAATTTTTGAGCCGGGTTTCAAATGAAGAACCTCTTTTGCATGCAACATCAACTGCCTATCCGGCCAGATTATTTGACCAGAATTAGTTACAACTCCCAGTCGGTCACCGTCACCATCAAAAGCAAGTCCCAAATCTAACTTTTTTTTAATAACTGTATCAATCAAATCAGAAAGGTTAGCAGGATCAGCAGGATCAGGATGGTGATTGGGAAAATCCCCATTAACTTCACAATATAGGTCGAAAGTTTCACACCCTAACCTTTTGAACAACCTTCCTGCCAGGGGTCCGGCAACACCGTTACCAGCGTCAATTGCAATTTTAAGTGGCCTTTTCAAATCAACTGATCGCAAAACTTCTTTTTCATATACATCAGATACATCTAAAAATTTATAACTGCCAATTTTTTGATGTTGGAGTTTTTTTTGGAAATCTCTCAGATTTTTCATGTCGTCTTTAATCTTATTTATTTTCGGTCCCCATAATGTTTCTCCAGCTAACATCATCTTTAGCCCATTATATTCAGGTGGATTATGGCTGCCAGTTACAACAATTCCAGTACCTGTTTTTAAATGATGTGTTGCAAAATAAACTACTGGAGTGGGTACCATTCCAACATCGATTACATTTATTCCAACTGACCTTAAACCATCCGATAGAAATTTAGAAAATAAAATACCAGAAGCTCTTCCATCTCTTCCAACCACACATGTTTTTTGATTTTTTTGTAATGCATGTACTCCAAAGATGGTTCCGATGGAGTACATAAGCTCTTTGTTTAATTCTTTTCCAACCACTCCACGAATATCGTAAGCTTTAAAAATTGTATTATTAATATTCATTTAAAAATAAACCCAAATCTTTTATGGCTACTTATGTAATTGGTGACATTCACGGGGGTGTAGAAACCCTAAATGCCCTACTTGAAAAAATATGTCCTTCACCCAAGGATACATTATGGTTTTGTGGAGATATAGTTAATCGTGGTTCATCTTCAGCTAATTGCATTAGATTAATTAGATCTTTAAAAAACCCAACCGTTTGTGTTTTAGGCAATCACGATATTTACTTACTTGCAGTTGCGTCCAAGGTAATCGAATTACATGAAACAAGTACTAGCATAAAAGATGTTTTAAACGCGGATGACAGTGGTGACCTGATTGATTGGTTGAGACATTTGCCGCTTGCCTACGTAAAGCAAAATACTATTCTTGTTCATGCTGGACTTTTGCCAGAATGGGAGCCAACTCAAGTTAGCCTTTTAGCAAATGAGGTTTCATCAAAACTACGGTCTGATCATTGGAAAGATTTTATGAATGATCTTTGGGGTGACACTCCTAATAAGTGGAAAAATCAACTCAAAGGCAAAGATAGACACAGGATTATTGTTAATGGATTAACTAGAATACGTTATGTAAATATCAATGGGGAAATGGATTTCAAACAAAAAGATTCTCCTGTTCAGCCCAATAACAATTATTTTCCTTGGTTCTCTCATCCCAAAAGACTATCAAAAGAATACAAAGTCATATTTGGGCATTGGTCAAGATTAGGACTTATCATCAGACCAAACCTTCTGTCTTTGGACACAGGCTGTGTTTGGGGGGGCATGCTAACGGCTGCCAGAGTAGAGGACAACAAAATCTACAGTCAAAAATTGATCGATAAGTGATTGCTCGAAAAATATTTTAGATAATTGTCATCATCCGGTCCCTAACGATTTGAGCAAGATTTCTCTTGGTTAAAAAATCTCCTGAAAGTTTTTCAACCTGTGTTGTAACAGAATTTAAAATTTCAACATGGATTTCCAAGTCATTTGATTTTAGAACTTTAAATATTGAGTCTAAAATACTCATATCACCAATGTAGGCAGGTTCAACAGTCTTTTTTCCGAGTTTTTTATATTGAATAACTATTGGAGTTAATTTTGGTCTAGAAAAATCCAAAAACAAGGAGAACAAACTTGTATGAAAAGGTAAAATTTTAGATCCATCGCTTGTTGTGCCCTCGGGGAAAAATACAATTGTTTTTCCTTGAGAAAGTAAATTTTTACATTTTTCTAAAACGAGTAATATTGAGTTTCGTTTTGTTCTATCAATAAAAATAGTTCCAGCGTTGCTTACTAAAACCCCGAGAAGAGGCCATTTTTTTATTTCAGACTTTGCAATAAAAATTGCTGGAATCCCAAGTGAGTGTATAGCGAAAATGTCTAACCACGAAATATGATTTGAAACTATCACTGTGTTATTTGTGTTTTTAGAAGCACTACCACTTTTAAGCAGAACTCTGATGCCACATATGCTTATGAAACCTTTACCAAAAATAGTAAGAGACTTTTTGAAAAAGACATCATTTAAAAATGTGCGAAAAAATAAAAGCCAAAAAAAACCAACTAAAATCCAAAGAATCAAAAAAAATAGCCTAAAAAAAACTCTCAATCTTCTGCTCTATAAACACATAATCCACCAACAATTGTTTGTTGAACTCTGCCTTGAATTTCATAACCATAAAATGGACTATTAAGAGCTTTAGTTACTAAATTGGTGCTATTTACAGTCCAAGATTGATGTTCATCAAAAATTAAAATATCTGCTCTATTGCCAACTTCAAGTTCAGTATTTTTAATTCCAATAATTTTTGATGACTTAGAAGTAATAAAAGATAGAGTTTTTTGAAGTGAAACTTTATTTTCTATTCCCCATTTCAAGGTCAGAGGAAGTAAAAGTTCTAGCCCCATCAACCCGGGTTCAGCATCATCAAAGGGTAAATTTTTTAATTCAGTGTCAATGGGCGTATGGTCAGAGCAAATACAATCAATTGTTCCATCAAGCAACCCATCTGTTAAAGCTTCTCTATCTCTCTCAGATCGAAATGGCGGAATAGATTTACTATTTGAATTAAAATCACCAATATCAAAGTGAGTAAGATGAAGGTGATGGATTCCAACATCAGCCGAAACTTTCAAACCATCCTCTTTTGCTTTTCGTATGATCTGAACACCACGTTCTGAGGAGACTCTACAAAAATGAATGCATATATCTAAATCCCTTATTAACTCTAATACAGTTAAGATACTTATACTCTCAGACTGGTTTGGAGTCCCCGAGAGACCCAGGCGAGTTGAGACCGAGCCACTATTAGCAACCCCATCAAAGCCAAGCCATGGGTCTATAGGATTTAACCAAACTTTGTAATTAAAACCAGATGCGTATTGCAAAGCCCTCATCAAAACTTGAGTATCAGCAATTGGGTAATTAGCTTGAGTAAAACCCACACAGCCTTCATCTGACAGCTTGGCCATTTCCGTTAGTTTTTTCCCATGCAATCCCTCTGTAAGAGCACCTAGTGGATAAATGTGCGCTTTGTTAAAAGCTACTGACTTACTAATCAGCATCTTTACCGCGCCAGTATGATCCAATGAAAAGTTTTTATCAGGAGTACAAACGATGCTTGTTACCCCTCCAGCAACCGCAGCTCGAAGTTCAGATTCAATATTCATTTTATATTTTTCGCCTGATTCACTAAGTTTTGCTGAACA
>MDTB01092939.1_pt1 | contig 17153 bp, 8 predicted proteins | sample 811161 | NCBI WGS metagenome assembly MDTB01 (sample SAMN05326650, study PRJNA326480) | marine metagenome | isolation source: seawater | place: Mediterranean Sea | collected 2009
GCTTTGTTTTGCATGCGAAAGCTGACTGGTGCTAAAGAAGCTAAGGATTATGATAATGTCTTGGCTCTATCAGCGTTAATTGTAGTTCTCTATGCATTGTTTACTGCATTTGGAATCTTATGGTAAAAGCAATAAGATGGAGTTTAACTTAAAAATATAACAACTATGTATTTACCAGAATTATCTAGTTTCCCTTCTTTTAGCCTCGAAAACCTACTACAGACTTGCTTCGGAAATAAATCCGATAATGTCCGTCAAGTTTGCATATTGATTGATTTGCCTGATCTTTCGCTCATGAAAGACAACCGTTTCCTTGAAGATAAGATTAAATTCCCTGTCCAGGCTAAAGCGTTCAAGCATTTCTACCAGCCTCTCTTGCAAGGAGAATGCGAGAGCCTTGGATTTGAAAATATTGATTTATTTGCATTCAAAACAACTGGTGGAAGTAACTTGGATCCTGAAGATTCCGCTACAGATTCTCTTGGGAACGCCTTGTCCCTTGAGCAGGATATTTGTGCAAAATACGACCTCATTCTTGCGATCACTGACTACTCTTTAACCGCTCCGCTTACTGCCTTGGCAAAACAATATGGTTTCCGGGGTGCAACTCTTCATGGAGTCAACGACATTATTTTGAACTCAGGTCTTTCCGTAGATTACCGAGTAATTAGCGAACAGGCAGAAACTTTCCGATTGGTGCTTGATGAGGCGGATTCTTTTGACCTTGAGTTTGAGTTGTTGGATTCGACTTATCAATTACGCATAGATTGTGATAGGCAAACCGCACAGAAAAGTCACGGTTTATGTCCGGTCGGCAAACCGGATGTCGCCAACTTACCTGCCGGTGAAGTTTACTTTGTTCCATCGGGAGCAAGCGGATCTTTTCCGTTTCAATTTTCGGATGGTACTCTGGCAGAAATGCAAGTTTCTGAGGGTGCTATTCGTAATGCTGTTTTTATAAAAGGGGATTCTTCTCTTGTTGAAGCGAGGAATCAGCAACTGAAAGACGACCCTGCAACTGGAATCATTGGCGAATTAGGTTTTGGCACTCAAATTCTTCCTTTCTCAGGAAAGGACATCCAAGACGAGAAGATTTTCGGGACTTGTCATGTCGCCACAGGAAGAAGCGACCACTTAGGTGGAAACCTTACGCCGGACCTTTTCAACTCAAGGCTTAATGCCTCGCATGACGATATTTTGTTTGCACCACCCAAGACTCCTGAAATAAGCGTAAGCAAGGTTGTTTTGAATAAAAATGGAAATTCTGAAGTCATTTTTGAGGGTTACGAACCAACGCCTTATTTACTTGATAAGGTTGCAAGCCATTATCCTGTCGAAAAATTTTCATCTCTTCACGCTTAAGGCAGTCACTTTTTCGGCATTTTTTGCAAACAACTCTTCATTTGGGTATCGTCCGGCACCTCCTGTGCCCTCCGTGCCCAAAGTTAGAAGTGTCTCTTTAGTTCCCAATTATTCTTCATTCAGCCGTTCTGCTCGTGTACCTGTTGCCCCTAAAGCACCACGGGTAGGTTTTGCTCCCCGTGTTCCCGTGGCCAAAATTTCACCAAAGGTCAAAAGACCAAAGCAGGTGACTCGTCCTAAACCGGTCAGGAAAGTCCCTTTGGTTCGCAGGGTTCAAATTCCTACGAGAGTGCCGTTTGTTCGATATGTACCCAAAAGGCTAAAATAAGTGCTACTCGGCTTCACAAAGCCTATTTAAAAGCTTTGCAAATTAGCATTGTTTTTGGGATATTGTAGATATGTTTGGACACTTTGGCCTTTTGGAGCGAAGAGTTGCGTATCGAATCTCTTCGTCACTTATCCGTGTCCTCCTATTGGCTCATTTATTGGCTTTAAATCTTTGCTTCCAAGCACAGGGGGAGATTTCCTTGGAAACTTATAAACACAGTAACACGATCACCTCGACCGCGAATGGTTTCGAAATCTCCGGCCAACTCAAACCCAATCTTACCCTTTACGAAAACAATCATTATCTGTTCGCGAAGTCAGATACCAATACGACTCTTTTCTATATTAGTGACTCAATCGGTTCTACCTATGGGGGGAGTGATGTTTTCAATAACGGATTATCGTCTTTATCCGAATACCTTTTGCTATCACCCAATACCTCGACTCCCATCCTGCATTACTACGACCCCGGCGACACCAATAACTCTGGTCAAATAACCTTCGAACCTTATCAAAAGTTGCCTCTGCAGTTTCCCGACATCGTGAATCAAGAAGCGAGTTTTGGGATAAGTGTTGTGATTGATGAATCTAACCAAACGATTGTCGGAGCCCACCAAGAAGATGACAAACTAGGCAAGATTTACCTTTTGGATCGCTTGGCTGATTTGTCCGTTAACCAAGTTGCTGAAATTTCTCCGCCGGAAAATCTTGGTAGGATGAGTTTTGGAAGCTTCCTTGCTTCAAGCGGGACATTCTTGGCCGTAGGTGCTCCTGATACCAACAGTTTTCAAGGGAAAGTATACCTCTATGAGAAAACGGACGGTAACTATTCTATCGATGCTAATCTGTCCGACCCTAACGGCCAAGCCAATGATACTTTTGGTTCAGGATTGTCCTTGCATGGTACAAGTTTAGTTGTTTCCTCTCCTCAAAAACTCAGTGGTTTAGGTCCAGGTAAAGTAATTTTGTTTGAAAGAAACTCGAGCACTAGCCAATGGGACATATCAAAAACCTTCTGGTCGGACAGCAATCAAACTGATGAGTATTTTGGTAATGATTTGGCCTTGAGTAGCAACTATCTGCTGATTGGTGCTCCCAGGGAAGACGACGGGTCTAATGGGACGGATTCGGGAGCTGCTTATTTGTTCGAGAAAAACTCAACCACTCAAATCTGGTCTTCTGAGGCAACGCGTTTTTCTCCGAGCAGCTTATCCCCGAATGATGAATTCGGTCACAGCGTTGCCTTGTGGGATAATTATGCTTTCATTGGGGCAAAAAATGGGGGGGATAGCAACGATACCGGTGTGGTTTATGTTTTTGAGAAAGAAGACGGTATGTGGAATGAAAAACAAAAAATCGATCCGCCAACGGGAGCGGACTTGCAAAACTTCTCTCAGACTTTAGTTGCTTATGCAGGATTGTTGGGAATTTCCTCTCCAGGTGCGGGAGAAGACGGAATGATATATCTTTTTGAAAAAGAAAACGATACGGATTCCTGGAATCTGATCTCTTCTTTGGATAGCAACGATTCCACAATTAGTTCGAGGACAGTTTCACCCTTTGCGATGGGGGATGGGATGGTGGTTACCGGGAACCCTGAAGATGATTCGAATCAATCCTTTGCTGGTTCCGTTCAGTTCTTTTACAACTCCGCTTGGCAGAGTAGGGAGCGTTTTGAGTTGGCCCCAATAATTGATGGGAATTCGTCCACACAGTTTTCAACCGCCGAAGATTCATCGGGATTTCTACACGATTTTAATGGGTCTCACCCTTTTGATTCCAATAACACTTGGTCGATTGCCGAAACCAATGCATCTATTTCTTCTTATGAAATCAATGCAACAAGCGGCGTGTTTTCGTTCGTTCCCGACGCTAATTTCTCGGGCAATCTGTTTTTTCGTTCAACCTTTACAGGAATGGATGGATCGGATGAGCATAATTTCTCTATCAATGTCATCGGGGCACCGGATGCCCCTATTTTTTCAAATCCTGCTCAATTCACCTTGCCCGATGCAATGGTTGGTGATGCTTTTTCGGTCACCCTTGAACTTTTTGATGCGGACGGAGATTCATTGGGTTTGAGTGGTTCAGGTTTTCCGGATGGGCTGTCGGTTTCCGGACATCTTATTACAGGTACGCCGAGTGTATCGAGTGTCGCTGCCGAGGATGGCAACTACACTGATTATAATTTTAGCTTGGAAGTGAGCGATGGCGGGTTGTCGAGTTCGGCTTCTTTTTCTCTGAGAGTATACAAGCGAAACAACCCTCCAAGCTTTGAAGATTCTTTTGGTAACGCGATTACGAATTTGGATTTGAACTTTACAGAAGATTTTTCATCTGGGGATTGGTTGGCTTCCTTTCCGGACCTCTCTCTTAATGATCCTGACGGTGAAGTTTTGAGCTTATCGGAGGTTCCGGGTTTGGAGGCTCAGCACGGAACCCTTGAGTTAAACGCGAATGCAACCGTTGGGCAGCAGATTATTTACCTGCCCGATGAGGATTATTACGGAGATGATAACTTTTCCATTCGTTTGACTGATTCGAACCATATTGCCAAGTCGGTGGACTTGAATGTTAGTGTTCGTATCTCTGCGATAAATGATGATCCGGTCATCACTTCTTTTCCGAGTAGCATGGTCGCAAATGAAGGAGTCGAGTATCTCTACCAGATCACTTTCACGGATGTTGACGACTCGAATGACTCTCTAAGTCTTTCGGTCTCCGACCGACCTGATTGGTTGTCATTCGATCTACCAAATAATCAGTTGCGAGGCACTCCGAGTTGGTCAGACTATTCTCCTAGTTCTATCAATCTATTCATAACCGTCACGGATGCTGCGGGTGCCAAGGATACGCAAGGATTTCCTTTATTCGTGGATCCTTTGAATTATCCACCGGTCATTGATCAGGGAGCTTCCCTTTCTTATACCATTAGTGAAGATAATTTTCCGACCGCTTGGACTTCTGTTTCCCTTTCTTTTACCGATACAGATACCAACAAAAGTAGTTCCTCCTGGAGTCTTTTTACGGATGCTGCTTATGGTAAAGTTACTCTGTTACCATCAGGGAATGATCTTGATGTTGATTATGAACCCGATGGAAACTTTAGTGGAATCGATTCTTTTTCCGTGGTCATAACGGACTTGGCGGACACCAACGCCAAGGATGTTATTTTCTTTGAAGTGAATGTCGATTCCGTGGAGGATCCGCCTGTCTTTACAACCACTCCTATTTACACGGATGCGGTTGTAGGTCATAAATGGGAATATTCTTTTTCTTTTGCTGATGCCGACGCCAATCAAACTGTAAGCCCTTCTTATGACGGTTCGGTTGCCTGGCTTTCTTTAGATGACTCCAATGATTCGTGGACTGGTAAGATCAGTGGTACTCCTTTGAGTTCAGATGTGACAACATCTTCTTTGATAACCCTGGCTTTGACTGATAGCGTTGGTGAGCAGTCCGAACAGGCTATTGTTGTTCAGGTATTGAGCGACAACACACCGCCTCTCATCGATCTTGGGAATGGCATGGGGGTGATCATGGACGAGGACACAGTCTGGACTCTGGATTCAAGCCTTACAGTCACAGAGACAAATAATCAAAAACTAACTTGGTCCATCCACCAAGACCCGACTCATGGAGAAGCTGAATTGAATTCAACGAACGAGATCATCCATAGTCTTATCTATGTTCCGTCTTCGGATTACTTTGGGAATGATTCCCTCATCATAAGCGTTTCCGATGGAATCGATGAAGATTTGTTTACTCTGGATTTTGAAGTTCAAGATGTACCTGACTCGCCTTCGATGAGCGATCTTTCCGATGATTCGTTGGAAGATGGGAACCTTTATCATAAAGTAATCAACTTTACCGATCCGGATGGCCTTTCGGATCTCAATTATACAATCACAGGTTTGCCCGGTTGGGTGGTTGTGAACGATGACGATTTTTATTACGGCTCAGTTTCGCTTTCCGGTTCTCCAACAGTTTCAGAAGAGGGGGTTAGCCACATCACTTTTTTATTGAGTGACAGTAATGGGTTGCAGATTTCCAAGAGTTTTTCTCTTACCGCTTTTGTTTTGAATTACCCCCCGGTGTTCAAATCCGATAGTTTTTCGATCACCATGACCGAAGATTTAGCTTCGAGTTGGGTTCCGCCGTTTTTTGACATCAATGATACGGAAACAACTCTAGCCAACCTTACTTGGTCTGTATCGAGTGCTCCTAGTCACGGTCAGGTTTCATTAGGTAGCGACCCGCAAAGCGAAATCAGTTATCAACCGGACGAGAATTTTTTCGGTTCTGACTCGTTTACGATTACGGTCACAGATCGTTCTGAAAACAATGACACCTCCCCCAAGAGTACTTCGGCGGTGGTTAATGTTACGGTTACCGAGATCAATGATAAACCCATTTTTACTTCGACTCCCACAACCAACTCAGCCGAAAGGTATGCATGGAATGATGAATCAGCCTATATCTATGTCTTTCAGGTCGAAGACCCAGATCTTCCCGACGGTGAATCACTTACAGTCGAATGGGCTTCGTCCTCGCCCATGCCCTCATGGTTGAGATTGTCATACGATGAGAATGGAACTGCCTCTCTCTTAGGTACGGCTACCGTTGCTGACGAGGGCAGTTACGATTTGAAGTTTAAAGTGGTGGATACCGAGGACTCGTCACTCTATTCCATTCATGAGTATACATTCTTTGTGATTATCGATGACTATCCGCCGGTCCTTCTTTCACCTATAAACCAATCGAGTTTATCCAAGATTCGTTTTTTCACCAAAGAGGACGCGGTACACAATAGTTGGATCGGTCCGAGTGGTTTTTATGGCATTAATCCAGACCCCGAGGATTATGATTATGAATCTTTAAATTGGACGATTGAAACCAACTCAAGCGTGGGAAGCTTACTTCAAGTCTTCGGTTCCGGTAATTTGCCCACCCAATTTGATTACCAACCCCCCGAGGACTTTCATGGCGTAGATACTTTCTCGCTTAGGATGGACGAGGGTGACCGTTTTAGTATTCTTGATTTTGAGGTGCATGTTAGTTCCCAACCGGATCCACCAATCTTTCAAACTCAATTCTCTGATGATTATTACCTAAATGCTGGTGAACCTTTTGAGATGGAAATCAACGCAACCGACCCCGACTCGTCTCAATTACAATTCCGTCTTTTTGGACCCGCATGGGATTCTCAACCATGGTTAACGATTCTAGGAACGGATCCGTATGGAATACGTATTGGGGGAATTCCTCAAATTGGCCTTTACGGTAATGAATTTCCATTTTCGATATTTGTTTTAGACGAGACAGGCAGGAGTTCTTCTGTTTCTGTAAACTTTCATGTTCAAGGCGGAAATATTCCTCCCACGATCAACATGGGTGTGGAGCAGAGTGTGGTTTTTGATGCCAATGGCACTCCTCTTTCCTTTTCCTTGGGTGATTTGATTGCTACCGATCCGGATTCCACAAATCTAACTTGGGATCTTGTTCCATCGAAACTGCCGAGAGGAGGTCAGGCGTCGATCGTGGGAATAGGTTCTTCACCAAGCTTTCTTTCCTACATTCCAGGATCGATTGAAGTTGATGAAGATGAATTCTCAATTCGTGTTACTGACGGAAGCAGCTATGATGAAATTCGCATTAAAGCTATCATCTCTTGGGAGGTTGAGCGTCCGATTCTTTCCTCTTCTCAGGTTAACGAAGTAACCGAGGTAACGGAGGGTGAAAGTTTTGCCACTGAAGTCTCGATCTTTTATCAGGATTCTAGAGAAAAGTTTAAGGTACAACTAGTGGAAGGACCAAGCTGGGTGAGCGTTGGTCCGATTCACGAAGACTCGTTCTTTATAAAGGGAGAAGCCCCTCTATCACAGTACGATGACTTTGAACTAAAAATTAGGGTAAGCGGTGAAAGGTCCTTAAGTGCTGATTTGAACCACACAATTCGGGTCACCGATGGCACGCCTCCTCATTTAAAACTTCTTGGAGATCGATATCTTCGTTTGGCGAAAGATGAGTTATTTGGAGAACCGGGGTACACAGCCACTGACCAAGATGGAACCGATTTGACCGATTCGGTTATTGTGGACTCAGTAACAGGAGGCTTTCAGAAAATCAATTATGTCGTTCAGGACGATGCAGGTAACGAGTCCCGATCATACAGGTTGATGAACAAATACCTAGAATCTCCCTTGGAGTTGAACCGAACGCTTGTTCTCTCTGGAGAGGGCGAATTCGGTCTTGGTTGGGGAGAGGGTGAAGAGATTTTTCTATGGGCTAGCAGCATGGACCGTCTGCTAAATGAAGAATCCAATTACACCTATTCGCCTCTAGATTCCAATTTCACAGCCGTAAAAGTTCACAAATACAGGGACTCTACTGAGGAAGGTCTGTATCTGGATGGCAATCAGGTGTCGATCTATGACTGTATTGAACAAGATAACGCTCGTTATTGGTTAGGTTCATTCAACGGGGAATTGTCGGTTTTGGGAAAACGGGTGGTCACCGATGCGAATCAATCCTGTTTTCTTTTAAAAACTACGAAAACCGGAGTCTTCGAATGGTTGCAGACTTTGGATGCAGGGGGCACGGTTTCAAGCCTTAAAATGACACTGGATTCTACTGGAAAGGTACTCCTTGCCGGATCCTACTCGGGAAGTTTTTCCTATCGGGGAAATTTGATTTTTGAGGTTGCAGAAAAAGACCGCGTTTTCCTATGCGCGTTTTCCTCTGAAGGGGAATTGGATGCCTCGAATATCCTAGAAGCTGAAACGAAAGAAAAGCTTGTTGGATTGGAGGTCATTTCTGATGGTTCGATGCTTCTTCTTTGTCAAGGATTTGGCTCGAACACGCTAGGAGCCAACAATCCCGAAGGGACATCAACTTCAACCGAATCCAGTGCTCTTATGGAACTAAGCTCTGGTCGACTGATTAAACTTGATTCGCAACTTTATTTAACCGCTGAAATTACCTTTGAGGGAGGTCAGGTTTCGATGAGGGATCTTGCGGTTTTTGATGAGACGATTTATCTGAGCGGCGATTATCAGGGAGATTTCTTGGTTGATCAAACTAAGTATTTCGAGAGCACAGGAAGAGTTGGATTCCTGCTGAAATTCTCCTCTGCTTTCCAAATTGACTGGGCTCGACAATTTGAATTCTCGGGAGAAGCGTCGTTGGTTGACATCTCAATGGATGCCATAGGTGACCCTTATTGTGTCTTGGCATTCAAGGGATCCTTTGTTGAAGACCCAGAGGTCGAATCCATGGGTGGCATGGATATCTTGCTTACAAAAGTTAAGTCTTCCAACGGAAAAACTCTTTGGACCAAGCAAATAGGAGGTGCGGGGGAGGAGGAGTTTCTTCGTTTTTCAAGTAACTCAGTTGGTGCAGTTTGTCTCATGCTGAGGAGTGATAGTAGCTTGGTTTTGGATGAAAAATTTGTTCCCTCTGTGTCGCAAGATGAGGTTTTGATCTTGAATTTCGCCCCGACTTCTGGAGACCCCATTGTCTCTTTTGATCCTTTGCTATTGCAGGTCGAAAAAGCGTTCGTTCATTCCTTAAGTGTACCTCATCCGGACTACCTGTTTTATAAGTTTTTAGACGCCCCCAGTTGGATGAATTTGCTTGTTGATGAGGACTCGAATGGGAATGCCATTTTAGTAGGCACTCCTCCGGTTGAGGCTTTCCCCGACGACACTAATGGAACCCTGACGATACGCATCTATAACGCAGAAGGTGGGTTTTCTGATGAAGAGATCTCCTATGACCTGAACTTTTCCAATGCAAACCTTACTCAATTTGGATATCTACCGCAGGCTTCAGCTTCAGACGAATCAATTACTTTTGGGAGTAACGGCCAAATGGTTGGTATTTTGTATAGACCTGAACAACAGGGTGTGGTGGTCGTTGGTAATTTCCGTGATCAGTTTTCCTTGCAAGGATTCGACCTCCAGGCGACATCTAGGTCCGAGGGATTCATTGCCTTTTTGGATCATAATTTGTCTGTTGAAAAGGTAATGCACCTGACTTCATCGGATCAAGTTACTTTAACCGACAGCAAAACCGATGGAGATGGGAATATTTATCTTTATGGTACTTTTACGGGTGAAATTAGGCTGGGTGCAATGTCCGGCGTGAGTCTAGGAGGGAGTGATCTATTTCTAATCAAAATTAATCCGTCTGGAGGAGTTGAGGATTTGCGAACCCTGGGTGGAGCGGAGAATGAGTTTTCAGGTGCGATGGTTCTTGGTAGCCAAGAGGCTTTTCTTTCGGGTTCTTTTTCGAAGAAAGCCTCTTTCGGTTCCACGGTAATCCTTTCAAAAGGGCATGAAGATGCATTCGTTTTGAGTCTAAAACTTGATGATTTGAATGAGTTGAACTGGTGTCAATCTTTTGGCGGCACTGGGGTCGACCGCATGGAAGAACTGACCCTTTCCTCAAACGAAAAGCTACTTGCGGGTGGGACTTTTCATGGTCTGATAGAAATAAATGATAAGCAATATGATTCCGGGGGTGTAAGTGGAGTCTTGGCCATCGTGCTCAATCGCGATGGAGAAATACTATCAAAGAATGCATTTTTAGGGTCGGGTAATGTTGCGAATTGCATATCCGAGTGGAATCCTGTTGATCAAAGCTTTATTTTGGGAGGGGAGTTTGTAGGATCGCTTGCAGTTGACCAAAACCAAATCTCATCAAAGGGTGGAAAAGATTTGTTTGTCGCAAAGTTGTCCGAGGAACTTACAGTTGAGAATCTTTTGAGTCTAGGGGGTGTGTGGAACGACCGGATCTTAGACATGAACATTGATGCTGCAGGTGGTATCACTCTTTCCGGTACTTTTTACGAGGAAATTATTCTTGGTGATCAAGTTTACCAATCAGCCGGTTCGAAGAATGCGTTTTTGGTCAAACTTGACACGCAAGAGTTTGCCGTTCTTGATTCCTTTCATTGGAGCAGCATAAAAGACGACCGAATCGATCAAATAGCCTCCAACACTCCAGAGCACATTTATTTTGGAGGCCTGAGCCAGACAGGCAATCATTCTCAGGCGAATCTTTTTATTTATGAATTGGGAAACAAATCCATGTATCCGGTGGTCATTACTTCCTTACCCAAACAAGCTTGGGCTAATTTAGCCTTTGATTTTAGCTTGGTCACCGGAGGTTGGGCTAACCCAAGAGCTAAATTTTCTTTGGCAGAGCAAAATGGTACGGATTACAGTTGGCTTCAACTAAGCGTTAATGAAACCGGAGTTATAAGGATTTGGGGAACTGCTCCCAGTGAAGTCGGTCAATATCCTGTGTCCTTTTTGCTTAGCGACTCTAATGGCGGATCTTTAAGCGTTGATTTCCTACTCTCCATTCTTGAGATTAATTCAAGCCCCCCAACGATTTTCTCGGAAACCGATTATGAAATATTTCAGTTTCTCAATTTCGAAGATTCGTTCGAGCTTTTTGACCGAGATGGAGATTCCTTACTTATCGAGGTAAATGCTCCGAAATGGGTGGAGTGGACTTGGTCGGATGAGATGTATTTTAAAATTAGTGGTCTCCCCCCCGAGGGGAGCCTTGGGAGTCACGATGTTACTGTTTCTGCAACAGACTCGGCTGGTCTATCTACCGTTGCGAATTTACATTTGAAAGTAAAACCTAGATTTGTTCGCACTGTAAACGCCGCAGTTAGCTACGATTTTGAATTGGAAAATTGGTTTGGTGACTTTCATATTATGGATAGTGGATGGTGTTATCACTTGGATTTAGGTTGGATCTATTTGGTGCCGAATCAGAGTGGCAAGCAGCTTTGGTTTTGGAAAAAGGACTGGGGCTGGAGTTGGACCTCCAAGGAACACTGGTTTGCATCGAGGCAAAGCGGATATCTCTACATCGATCAAATCCAAGCATGGGTTTACTTCACTACTTCTTCCAACTATACGACCGCAAGGGCATACCTTTATTCCCAAATGAAATGGGTGGTTTACTCAAGCGGTTTTGCTCAATAGCGCAAAACTATCCGAGCAAGATGAATAGCTAGGCAATCGCCCGCTCTGGGCTTTTTTGCCTTTTGTTTATGAAGTTTTCTACGAAAGTAAGAATGCTTTGATCATCCAACCCGTATTTGGTTCTAATTTCATTAATCGAACTGCCATGTGGAATGAAAGTATCCGGCCACCCAAAGCTTTTTACTGGTATCTGGAGGTCATTTGCCTGCAAGCTTTCCATGATAGCAGAGCCCAAACCTCCCATCATTACATTGTCTTCCAAAACAACGATGAAATCATGACTGGTTGCGTGCTTGATTAGTAGATCGACATCAAGAGGCTTTACGAATCGAACATTTACCAATGAACATTCGAAGTTGTATTTTGCTGATAGTTTTTCAGCAAGCTTCTTAGCATTTTCAACAAAAGGTCCGAGAGCCCAAATGGAGCATGTTTCACCTTGGGTAATGACTTCGGCCTTTCCAATTTCAATCGTTTCGGGCGACTTCTTTAAGGTAACACCAAGGCCATTACCCCTTGGGTAACGGATAAACGCCGGTTGCCCTGATGAAATTCCCGTAAAAAGCATGTCTTGGAGTTCATCTTCATCTTTGGGTTGCATGACCAAGGCGTTAGGGACGCAACGCAAAAATGAGAGGTCGAAAACTCCATGGTGGGTAGGACCGTCATTGGGCGACAAACCCGCTCGATCCAAACAAAAGGTAACCGGTAAATTCTGGAGACATACATCATGGATAATGGGGTCGTATGCTCTTTGCAAAAAAGTGGAGTAAATTGCACAAACGGGCTTAAGCCCTTGGGCGGCCATTCCCGCTGCCATCAGAACGGCATGTTCCTCTGCGATACCAACATCATAAAATCGATCAGGAATTTTCTTTTCCAAAGCGTCCAAGCCTGTACCGGCGGGCATGGCGGCTGTGATACCGGTGATCGACTTGTCCTTCACGGCAAGTGCCGCCAAGCATTGACCGAAAACATCTTGATATTTCGGAGGGCTGTCGGGGTTTTCGGGCTTGGACTCTCCAGTCTTTGCATCAAAGGGACCGGAACCGTGCCATTTTTCGGGTTCCTTCAAGGCAACGGGAAACCCTTTTCCTTTCCGGGTGAGTACATGCAAGACGATAGGCTCGTCAGAATCCTTGGCAAATTCAAAGAAACGAACCATGGTTTCGACATCGTGCCCGTCGATCGGACCTAAGTAGCGAATACCAAGTTTCTCGAAGATGCTGGAGGGGGCGAGCAATTCCTTCGTATCTCTTTTGGCCTTGGAAACTAATTTCATGAAGGATCGTCCGCCCGGTATCTTAGTAAGGAAAGTTTGTGCGTCTTTATGCAGACGGTCGTAGACTGGGTTTGTGATCAACTCATTGAAGTACCGAGAAAAGGCGCCTACATTCTTTGCAATCGACCATTCGTTGTCATTCAAAACCAAGATGAATTTCTTAGTCGAGCATGCTATGTTGTTAAGTGCTTCTAATGTGATTCCACAGGTGAAGGCAGCGTCTCCTGCTATGGCGACTACATGCTTGTCGTCTTTTTTCAAGTCCCGAGCCATGCACATTCCAAGCGCAGCGGACAAACAAGTTCCGGCATGCCCAGCACCAAATGCATCGTGAGGGCTTTCCTCCCTTGATAGAAATCCACTTAATCCATTTTCTTGCCTGATGCCATCAAAGCGACCGTCATTTCTTCCAGTGAGGAGTTTATGAACATATCCTTGGTGGGAAACATCCCAGCAGAATGAATCTTTGGGCGTTTCGAAAGCAAGGTGAAGGGCGATGGTGAGTTCAACTACACCAAGGTTCGGTCCGACATGGCCTCCGTTTTGAGAAGTTGCTTGAATGATCCGGTCTCTGATTTCTTGGGACAAGCTTGCAATCTCATCTGGGGGAAGCTTCCGAAGATCCTGAGGGTTTTGGATTTTGTTTAGTATGGGGAAATCATCCATTGATTTTATAAAAATTTAAGAATCGATTTCCGGAGAATCCACAGAGGTAACTTCCTGAATTTTTAACTCTGCAGATTTTATTTTCTCCCGGCAGTGTTTTAGCAAGTTCATTCCTTTTTGGTAATGAGAAACTAGTGAGTCCAAGGGTGCGTCTCCAGATTCCATACGGTGTACGAGTTCTTCGAGTTCGGAAATGCCTTCCTCAAAGGACAAGTCATCCGGAACCAAATTCTTATCTCCGCTATCTTTATTTTGTAACACAAAAGAAATCTTAAGCTTGCTGGAAAAGTTCGCAACCCTTGAAAATTAAATCTCCACGGTCGACATTTGAAGAAAGCATCGACATTTTATTCGCATGACTTCTTTGCAGATCATAATTTTATTTGGTGCTATCTTGCAGTTTGTTTTTGAGCTTTTTCTCAAAATTAAAAATGAAAGGCACATTTCATCCATGCGTTCCGAGATGCCCAAAGGGGTCAATGCGATCATGGATGAGTCAGTCTGGAGAAAGGCAACCGATTATTCCATTGAAAAAAGCAAATTCTCCAGAACCGAGGAGTTTTTGGGGATCGTGTTCTTTCCGGTTCTTCTTCTCCTTCTTTTTCCATGGACCTTTTCGACTTGGTCGACGTCCGTTAACGATTCGATTTGGCAGTGTGCATTTGTCACAACCTGTTTTTTAACTGTGATTCAACTTCCTAATCTTGTTTTTGATTGGAAGAAACAGTTTGTTCTAGAGGAAAAGTATGGCTTTAACAAGTCGACCAAGAAACTATGGATTGCGGATAAGCTTAAAGAAATCACTATTGGCCTTTTATTTGGATTGGTTCTTCTTTCTTTTCTGATCTGGTTATACCGATCTCTATCCGCATCAATGCCGGATTTCTGGTGGACCATTGCCTTTGGAGCTTTTTTTGCGATCCAACTCTTACTTATGATATTGTGGCCAAAAATCATTCTTCCCTTATTTAATAAGCTTTCTCCTTTGGAAGATGGAGAATTGAAGGATCGTTTGATGGAACTTTCCGAGAAGACCGGTTTTAAAGCCAAAACCATTGAAGTGATTGACGGAAGCAAGAGATCGGGGCATTCGAATGCCTACTTCACTGGATTTGGCAGATTTCGGAGAATCGTACTGTACGACACCCTGATCAAGCAAATGAAAGTAGAGGAAATTGAGGCGGTTCTGGCCCATGAAGTTGGGCATTATAAGCTGGGACACATTCCGAAAAGGATGGCCCTATCTTTTTTCTTGGGCTTGCTTAGCTTTGCCGTTTTGGCAGGCTTGTTGAAAAGCTCCTGGTTCTATGCGGGTTTGGGTTTGCCTTCAAGTCTGTTGGGCTCTTTTTCTTCTTTGGTGGTAGGGCTTAGCCTTAGTATGGGATTTTTTACTTACTGGATCACTCCACTAAGCAATTATCTTTCTCGCCGGCATGAATATGAGGCAGATGAATTTGCAAAACAATCGGTCAATAGCCCTGAACCTCTAATCAGTGCACTTCGAAAACTCTATGTCGAAAACCTCAATCACCCTATTCCCCATAGGGTCATGGCTAGTTTTCATTATTCTCACCCGACTTTGCCTGAGCGAGAAAAGGCTCTTTTGGCTTAGTGGTGTTGTGGGAATTTCTGATTCAAGGAGTGACGGTGTAACCAATAATGTAAGACCAGTGCCATGCTTACCCCGATCAGATTCATGAACAAATCTCCAGCGGAAGGAAATCTTTCAGGAATGAACGCCTGTGCAAGTTCGTTGAAGCACGCATAAGAAAATGCGACGAAAGACGCCGGGTTCCTGAATAGGCCTTTGTTATAGGGTTTTTTAGATATCCATATCCAAAGCCAGCCTAGGGTAAAGAAGAGGGGCAGGTGACTAAGGTCCTGGAGCCAATACGGATAATCGAAGAGTTCGGCTGATAAGCGGACGAACAGTTCGTTCGCATCTATTTTTTGAAGAGTTCCCGGTTTCGGAATTCCAGTGATAAGTTGTAGGAATAGGGTGTAGCCGATCGGTAAAATCAAAAATAACTTTCCGGGCGGTGCCCGAAGCAACAGTTCAAAAAGCTCTTTTTTTGTAGATTTCATTTTATGCGGGCACTCGTCTATTCTTGTAATTCTGCGAATCTTCGCACAAATATTGATGAATGCCAATTTACGAATTTTATTCTTCTGAAACTAGCAAAATTTATTCTTTCTTCGCCCGTTCTTCGGTTCACGCCAATAAAACTCCCCTGTGTCCTGATGGAGCGAGATATAGTATGAAGAAGCTTGTCTCTGGATTTTCGATTACGGGTAACAGGAAAGAACCCAATGCTGAGGAATCCATCGAGGGCATGGATCAGGAAGACCCTTTTTCAGGAATGAGCGAGGCTCAGACAAATGCAATGATGCAGGAAATGGAAGGGGCCATGCAGGGGATGGACGAAGATAACCCGGATCCACGGCAAATGGGCAATTTAATGCGCAGAATGTGTGAACTGACTGGAGAAAAGATGGACGAACCTATGGAGGAAGTTGTTCGAAAACTCGAGGAAGGTATGAATCCGGATGAACTAGAAGACCGCATGGGGGATTTTATGGGGGAAGATGAAGGGGATAGTCCATCTGAATCCAACGACAAGAATGAGGGAACTAAGGCCAAATTGAGAAGACTTATGAAGAAAAGGCTAGTTCGGGATCCTGAACTATATGAATTTGAGGAATTCATGTCGCAATGATTTTTAGGATTTTCATTGCTTGTTGCATTTACACGGCATTCACCATTTCTTGTGGATTTGAAGCTGAGGAATCGAACGACTCACCCAAATTTTGGAAAGGAAGTGAAAGTGGATTTGAGGAGAATTTTGATTATTACAAAGAAGTTGATGACTCATCAAAGCCCATTCTCCTTGAAAGCGAAACCGGGAACCCGTATTCAGGTACCTTAGAACTAAATGGTTCGGGGAAAGTCACTACCAAAACTTACCAAGATGGAATTCTTGACGGTATCAGCGTCAAGAGGTCAAAGGATGGGTCATGGGTCGAAGCCCATTACATGAATGGTCAATTGGATGGCAAGATGACTTTTTTTGATGCAAATGGCAAAATTCGAACCGTCATGAATTATGAAAAGGGAAAGCTTAAAACCTCAGATTGATTTGCCCATATCTTTCTTAATTGGGTCTTTTTCTTACCTTTACGAATTCGCGAGTGGCTCTTTTTACCTTTCTTGATGGTTCGGTTCCATCTTCGTCGCTTTCAGCGTGTGGGAGAAACAAGTAAAATGTAGTGCCTTTGCCAATTTCCGAACAATATCCGATCCTCCCGTTATGATCCTCAATGAAAAGTTTGGAATTGTATAACCCGAACCCGGATCCATCCATAGCCTCCTTCGTTGTAAAAAAAGGCTCGAAAATTTTCTCTGCATGCTCATGAGCGATTCCCTTGCCGTTGTCACTCAGTGATATTTCCGCTCCATGAGTTTGGGCGAGGTGGGGACCTTCGTTTGCCCCTTTCATGATTTTTTCACC
>MDTB01193673.1_pt1 | contig 17153 bp, 22 predicted proteins | sample 811161 | NCBI WGS metagenome assembly MDTB01 (sample SAMN05326650, study PRJNA326480) | marine metagenome | isolation source: seawater | place: Mediterranean Sea | collected 2009
ACCTTATTTTTGTCAGTAAATTTAAAATATGTTTCTAAATCTCTATCAAAAAAATCATATTCAGCATTAACCGGCCCGTACTTATCTTCTATCTTTTTAATAAAATCTTTAGGTAATTGATTTACCTTTTTTGTTCTATCATCATCATCACGAGGTACAGGCATTTCTGCTAGTATTTGTCCGTATGTTTCTAAGATAAGTTTTTCTAATTTATGCATATTATTATTTTTTATCTGCTTTATTTGCATAGATTGCTTTTCTTTGAGCATCTGATTTGTATTTACCTTCTTTTTTTAGGCCGGTAAGTTTTTCAAATTGCTTTTGATCAATCTTACCTTTAAGTAAAGATATAACGTGTGTTGTGATATCTTCACCTGTTTTTTTGTTTGTTACCTGCATTTCTTCTACTGCGTCAGTATAAGCCATATTAGTAGGATCACCTTTAGAAGGTTTAATTTTGGTACTCATACCATCTCCTTCGGTAGGGTAATTATCGTCATCTAAATCATCATAATCTCCGCCTTCTAATCTATCTACTTCACTACCTAATGTGGTATCATATGTATTATTTGAGTAAGCTAAATTAAATACTCCGTATCCTTCCATTCTAGACATTTCATTAGGAAAATTTTGTCTTACTAAGTCTCTAGCTTCAGATCCTAATTCTTCTACTTGATCGACTATATTTCTTAATTCGTAAACAGCCTCTTCTTGTTCAGGAGTTTCAGCGAGTTGTTGATTTTTATTTATTCCGGATACTTTTTTATCTAAAGCATCTTCAACTTTTTTCTTTTTATCGTTTAAGTCTTTTAGAATATCAATTACTTTATTTTCTTCTCCACTAGCACTTTTAAATATATGATCTCCTCCTTTTTCTTTATACATTTTAGCAAATGATTTCATTTTATTTACTATCATACTATGTACTTGTTGTAGTTTAGATACTGATCCTTTCATAGAAGCAGGTACATCATCACCCATTGCTTCATCTTTTTTTACTTTTAATCCTTTTGTTTTAGGGTCATAAACTATATCATCTTCGTTAACAGGAGTCTGTCTTGACATATCATCAAATACTCTAATTGATTTCATTAAGGCTGATGCAAACTCTCCCAATCTACTACCAGGTATTTGAATAAAATTAGGACTCATAGTAGTCATTCCTGGTACAGTTATTTGTAGAGCTGGTCCACCTTTACCTGCAAATCTTTTAAAATGTAATCCTTTTTTATCATATAAATCAGTTCCTTCTTGAAGCTTATCATCATCGTCATGATCTCCATGCCATAATTCTTTTACATCAAAAGGATTAACAGGTCCGTCTGAGTCTAAATAAGCTTGGATAACTTTAAGACTTAATGTATATTCATCTGCAATACCGGCTATTACTTCAGCAGCTTCTTCTCTTTCTTCAAATCCTGATTCAGCAGCTCTATCTCTAATAATACCTTTTATCATATCCATATCACCTCGGCCTTCTTTTACTAACTTATCTATATATTTAGCTTGACCGGCATGTCCTTTAGAAGATTTTTTTAATGATTTACTCATATCTTTTAATTTTTTCTTTTCTCCTTTATTAAGATCAGCTTCCTTCATATTCATATTATCTATTTCATCACGAACCCATTCTTTTTCACTTGAACCTAGTTGACCATAATCCATACCAAATTCAGATTGTGCTACCTCATCATAATCGTATGATTCATTCATATCATAATCACGAAGTTGTTTTGCAATTTTATACATACGATCTTCAATTTTATTTAACTCACTACCGTACCTATCAGCAATTGGCCCACCTTCTGGTTCAGCTTCTTGCTCCATATCTCTAAATAATTGCTCTCTTTGTTTTTTCAAGTCAGCTAACATACCTCTCAATGTTAAAGCTTCATCGTAATCAATTGATGAAGTAGGATCAACTTTAGAATCCATATTAGCTTTTTTCATTTTCATTGCTCTGAATTTCATTAAAGCAGGATCATTATGCTTTTCCATATCAATCTCATTATACTGAGTTACTGGTGGTACTTTAGATCGTTGTTTATCTTTTGGATCGCTTAATCTAGCTCCTCTTTCTCTTGCATCTTTAGTTAATCTTCCTTTGACTAAATTACCAGATTTAGTAAAATAATGTCCTTTTGGTGCTCCTTTAGTTTCATCCATTTCAGCACTATGATCTGGGATCATTATACCGTAGGCTTCTAAATCCATTACTGCATCATGCATAAATGAAGAAGCTTCTCCTGATGCTATATCTCCATCTCTAAACATAAAGTAAATAATAGCATTTCCAGCTCCATCATTATCGACGTAATCCATTTTTACATTATTACCATCTATATTTTTAGCTATAATAGCTTCGGCTTTTTTAAAGTCAGCTCTAGGTACTTTTATATAATGATGATCATCTCCTTCTCCTTCATTAACTTCATCATCAGCAGTTCTATCATACTCTTTAAAATGATTAACTAATGCATTAGCTAAAACATCAACATGTACTATAGGATCACCTGAAGGTTTTACTCCTACATTAACTAATTCAGTTTGTTTTTCGAATTCATCTAAATATAATCCTTCTTGATAGATATGAAAAGCTAGTTCATCTTTTTTACCATTTTTGAATAAAACTCTGATATCAAAGCTACCTTCATCTATTCTTACTACCTTAGTTGAATTAAGCTGTTCACCTAGTTGCATGTAGGCTTTAATTACTGCTTCTCCAACTTTCTTAGCTATTGCTTTAGTTTCTACCACACTAAAAGCTTCTTTAACTACTTTTACTGGAGTTTCAGGATTCTTTTCAGCGAATTCTGCTGCATCTTTTTCATCTTCAAATTCTACAGCTTCTTTTAGTACCTCAAGTTTTTTTAAGATATCTTCTTTTATAGTATTTAATTGGCTTTGTTTAGCCTGTATGTCTTCAGGAGATAGGTCTTTATATGTTCCGTTTTGTAAACATTTGAGAGTTTTTTCACACGTCAAAAGTTTAGCTTTAAGTTCTTTAAATGTCATCATAATTGATTTATTTCAATAGAGGGTACTACGTTTCTTTATAAATAGATTAGTTCTTCCAAATAACATTCTTGAACTTCTCCGGGGAAAGCCCGAAAAAATTAGTTCTCCAATGGGTTTGGTCGAAAAAATCTAAGTGATACCACTCATTTCTTCTATTCCATAAAACATCAGCAATATCATCCCAATCTTTATTGACTATAAATTGCTCAATTTCCTCCTTTTTCTCTATAACTTGTTCGTAGTTGAAAGCATCCCATTCATAATGAAATACTTCAAATACTCTATCTGGAGAAACATAATCTATTGATATGTCTATTCCCCATTTAGGTTTCATTTTAATAAGTTTATATAGCATAGGATTACCTGCTTCAGCTACTGCATGTAATTGGTCTAATGCTTGATCACTAAATCCTTTTCTTTCAAATAAATCTGAATGATTGATATGGGCTTTATTTTTCTTATCCCATAGTATCCAGTCATATCTCATGCAGTCTTCATGTCTTCTTTCGACAGGAGAATATCCATTGCGTACTAAAAATGCTTGTTCTGCTTTAGTTAAGTGGTATCCATTTTGATCAAATAAGTCTACAGAGTTAGGATCTTTGACTTGATCTACATCTTCTGTTGCATCTAAAAAATATGCCTCTTTATGTAATTTGTTTTCTGCTATAACCATATTTTATTTTTTACCACTTTTCATATTAGCACACCAGTGGTACATTTTGCCTTTTTCCCCTCCGTACTTTTTTGCTTTTGCTCTTAATGATGTAACTGAGCCTTTACAGCTAGCACCTGATTTTTTGACACGACCAGGTCTTGACTTACCTTTCTTCTTTCCATCTTTGAAGTTTTCGGCAGCAAGAATCTCACCAATCATCTGTGCTAGAGTTAACCTTGTCATTATATTTCTACACCTCTTTTTTTAAGTTCAATTAATATAAGATGTTTTTTTCTTCTATATGAACTACTTTTGTACATATCTAATAGTTCTTTTGTCTTAAAACCCGAAGGGGGATAATGTTTCCACTTATAAGAATTTAACATTCTTCCACGAGCATCTCTATTATACTCCTTAGTTGATGGTTTAAGTTTTATAGACATTATTTTACTCCTTTCCAGATTTCACCTCTTCTACATCTAACTACTGCTCCTGAAGCATAAGCTGATGGCCAGGTATCATATTTACGTTTTGCTATTCTAGTACATCTATCATCTTTTTCAGTAATGACTTCCCATACTAGTTCTTCTATTTGTTTTCTAGTCATCTTAGTTGGTTTAAATCCTGATCCATATGGTGCTGCTTTTCCATCTTGAGGATCAGAAGTTTCATTTAATTTAAGTAATTCATCAGCTATATCTGATTTATCTATTATGTAATAAAGTACAGCAAATATTAAAAATTTATCTTTAACTACTAGTGCACCTAAATAAGCAAAGTCTTTTAACTGTTCTACTATTTTATTTTGTTCAGCAGGAGTAGGTTTCTCTCTTTTAATTACCATCTCTGCTATTTCTTTGAGAGCGTAAATAGTTTGTTTAGTTTCTCTTCTGACTATATCTAAAAGTTTTTGACCAGCTTTTTCTACTGTACCAAATACTTTACCCACTACTGCATCTACGTTTTCAATTTGTAAATTTTCTTTTTTTACTGTTGCTTTTTTAGTATTTTTTACTACAGTCTTTCCTTTAGCTCCTGCTTTCTTTTTCTTTGCAGCAGTAGCAGCTCTTTGACCTTTAGTTAAAGATTGAGCTTTTGCTTTTGGTAAACATCTATCAGGGTTCTTTTTATTTTTTGAAGTGCCGCATGGACCTGCTATATTACCAGAAGAAGAGATACGAACCCATTTCTCTTTCTTAAACCAGTCTCTTAACGACTCTAAAGTAATATTTTTTATTTCTTCGTTAGTCATTATTTAATTTCAATATCTAAACCTACTATTAATTTAATAATTATACCTGCTAATGCAGCAAAAATAATCCATAAAGCTTTGTTTACTCCATCTTTCCATTTACGAAGTTCTTCTATTTCTCTAAGTCTTTCTTGAAAATCTTTATCACCTTCTTCTAATTTTCTTCTAAAATTTGTATTTAGGTTAGTTTTGACTATTACTCCATTGTCTGGGTTAAGTAACTGATACTTTAGTTCAGTCATATCTTCTTTCATTTCTTGAACATCATCTACCAATGCCTTCATTTCACCATTAGGCATTGATTTTTTGATATATTTAATTTCTTGTAAGACAGATTCTAATAATTCTTTCTGTGTCATAATAGCGGTTTAGGTATATCTTGATATATAACTATAAATATATCTGTATTAAGTAATACGCTTGTTGAGTTCTTTCAAATAACCTTTTAGATTAGACAAAATCCTTTCTTTAAATTCAGAATCGTTATTATTCCATTTTTCTATATCTCCTTGTTCAGTAACAAAGTTGTTTTCTTGGTTTAAAAACTCGAAAGTCCATGCTTCTATATCTTTACCAAAAGCTTTCATACTTCCTTCCATCATTCTCTTTTCATATTGATCATATAACCCAGCTTCTTTTAATTCATGTTCAAAATCTACTGTACAGGGATCAAAACAAAATCCATGTATCTTATACATTTTTTTAGCTAATGGGTGTTTTAAAGGTCCTCCACATTTAGGACAAGAAAGAGGTACTCTTACTGCTTTTTTTGCAGCATCTAATTTAGTAATGTTTTGTTTAATACCATTTTTGATGGTCCACTTTTTACCACTTTCTTCCCAAATATCACCTTCTTCATGATATTCAAACTTTTTTTGATAACCAACTTGAAATTTAGTCTTTTTGGTAAAGTCTTTGTTAATTAAATTTCTTGCTCTCTGTATATCACTTTGTTTGAATTCTTTTTTTAATAAAGATTCTTTACTCATAACCAAGTTCTTTTAGTCCTGCTAAAGCTGGGCCGATATCTCCGCTTTTTACTCTAAATGCTATACCGCCTGCAGCTTTCCATTCATTTATATTTGATTTTTTATCATCTATTAATATACTTTTACTGTTTGCATATCTTTGTTTATCTTTAGAATATGCAAATATTACTTTTGGCTTAGGATTAAGATTATTTCTAACCCATAAGTTTTTTCCTAATCTAGAAGTATCATTTCTAGAAGGAGAAGTAAGTAAGTGAGGTTGATAAGGTTTAATAAAATCCCATAACTGATTACCAGCTGGCATCCATCCCATACCTACCCAAAATCTTACTCCAATTTTATTATCAATCAGTTCCCAAAAAGCTGCGGTACCATATTGTTTTTCGTAATCTTGAGGATGCATTCCTGTGAAATGATCGAACCTTCCTTCAAAGTTTGTTAATACCCCATCCATATCACAATATATTTGATAAGGTGGAGTTTCTTTTTGTTCTGGAAGCGGATAAGCTTCTAATAAATCTACTATACTTTTTTTCATAACCGTTGTTTTATTCCTAATGCAGGCAATCTAAGTGCCCATACTTTCTTTACGTCTTCTACGTCTTGTTTTGTTAAGTAAGGTTTACCCTCACTATCAAATTGATCAGTAAATTGATATAAGTATTGATCAACTACGTCTTTAAAATCTCTTCTTTGTTTTTTAGCTGTTAAATATAGACCTTGTATATTAGCATCTATTTCAGATGGTAAGGTTAAATAACTTACTCCATTTTTAACTACACCTCTTGCTATCTTAGTTCTAAACTTCATTTCATCATCAGTCCCAAACTTACCACCAAACATAGCATCTTTACCAAATGTTTTACCTCTTTCATTACCACCTGTTTGAGTAAGATGTTCTATTTCATGTCTTAATACGTCAGATATTTGACCTGATAGTTCTTCGAAGTCTCTTGGAAAATTATATGGATCTAATACGAATTCTAATTCAATCTTAGGAGTTTCGTATTTATCATTATCATCAAATCCTCCTTTATATGCTCCTCCATCTCTCATAATTGAGTTAATACCTTTAACAAACATTACCTTTAAATCATAATCAAACTCTAAATCAGTTTCTTTTTGAAATTTTTGATCTATATCTTCAGGTATAGACATTAACATAATAGGGTAAAGTTCTTCTACTGTTTTTTTCATTGCTACTCTAGCATCTTCTGTGTTAGGATCTCCGAAATGTTTTTCTTTATAAACATGCATTTTTTTAATTAATGCATTCTTGATACCTTCTATAGATTTATTAGTTAAAAAAGTAACTAATTTATCATATTTACCTTCATTAATTATACCTTTAGCTACTTCACTAACGAAATCTTTTAGACCAAAATAATCTTGAGCAATTTCTTTTATATTAGTATCAACTGGTTTAGAAATAATTTCACTAACTAAATCTTTATTTTCATTTTTAATTTGATCTTCCCAATTTCTGAAAGTAATATTACCCATTAAATAAGCTTCCTTTTCAAGCTCAAGTAAATTATTATCTTTATTAGTATCAGAAGTTCCTATATTTCCTAATCTACCATCTAAATTTTGCATATGATGAATCATTTCATGTGAAAATGATCTAACTACGTCTTTAGGATGTCTACCTTCAACAAATAAAACTATTTCATTATTAGCTGGGTTATAATGAGCTGTTTTACCAAAAAAGTTAGATGCTTCTGATATATCTCTTCTTAATTTTACTTCAGGTAAAGGAGTTATAGCCATTTTTTGATCTAACATATACTCTAATAGTGAACCTATATAAGGTAAGTAAGGAGTTTTTTGATCTTCTAAATCTTTTAAACCTACTTGAACTTTATCTCCTTTTAATTCTATAGTATGGTATAATCTCGAAGTAAGGTTAAAAAGGTAGTTATAAAGAATAACTAACTTTGCTCTATCTTCTGAACGTAAAGCTGATTGAGGTTGTATTGCAGTACCTGAAGATGCTTCGGTTAGTCTTGTGTCTCCTATATTATCTAACCATTCATTGATAAAACTATCCATAGTATCAAACATCTTTTCAGAAACAATACTGTCTTTAAGCATACTAACTATATCAAATAGTTCTTCTCTTTTAAGTTGTGAAGGAAAATAATCTCTTAAGTCATCTAAGTTACCAGTTAAAGCTATTTTTCTTAATTCACTAGCTCTTTGCATAAATCCTGGGTTAGATATTGCTAATCCTTTTACATTAGGTGTATTTTTGTAAGTAGTAACTCTCTTTAAATCTACTACATCTTCTCCACCTCTTATACCTGTAACTCCGTAAAAATTTACTTTTGAATTTGCTTTAGCATAATCTTTAGCAGCAAACATAGGATTTTTTTCTCCATCTAATACTTCTAATCCAGGTAAGTATTTAGCGTATATTTGCCAAATTCTAATTGATTCTTCTTTAGTAATACCATTTCTTTCTCCTCCACCTGGAAATACTATTACTTTATCTATCTTAGGTTTACCATCTATTTTATTTTGTAATATTTCGTCTCCTACTTTTACATAGTCATCTATATCATAAGCTTTACCATTATAAGATCCGTCAAGTAAACTTTTTACTACTTGAAAATGACCTTTATGAGGTGGTTTAAATGCTCCTGGATATAGTGCTACTGACATTATAAAAAGTTTTGTATTTTTTGATCTATTTCACTTGGAGTAGAATGTTGTAAAAGATCTTGAAAATTAGGATCAAATAACATATTTGAAATATTGTCTAATACATCTGCATTTTTTTCATCTGCATTTGCTTTCTTTTCTCTATATTTCTTAATAACGTCTTTTAATTGATCATCACCTGGTACTGTACCGCTTTTTCTATAAACTTTTAAAAACGCAGATTTAACTGCTTTATCTTCTGATCTATTAGACTTATCATAATCTACATTAGCTATAGCTCTATTAAACTCATCTTCTTCAGCTGTAGACATTTCTACAGGTTTAAAGAAACTAGATCCTCCTACGTTATTCTTTTCGTTATATTTATTTAAATAATCTTTTATACCTAAAGGTCCATTTTTAGCTGCTGTATTAAAACCTTTAATTTCTTTAGCATATTTACCTCCTCTATCGTTTATAAAAATAGAAAGATTACCTTTAGTTTTCTTTTGTAATTCTTTTATTTTCTGGTAAGAGTTTCTCCAAGTCATAAATACTGAAGACCCGGGTATGTTTCTTTCTCTTTCGAAATTACTTATATAAGAAATCATAGGATGAGTATAGACGTACACAACGTATACATCATAACCTTTATCTAAAAGCTTATTTAGATTTTCATCAAACTTCTTTCCTGAAGCAGTAGTGTCCCAAACAAAACTAGTTTTAGCATCTGCTGCAGCTTCCACGTCCTTGTCCACCTGACGACTGGCTGCTCCTAGATTGTTGTGGTACTGATGTTCCGGATCCTCTATGTACTTGTCCGGGTTGAACTGGGTTAGAGATTGTAGGGATAGTTGACCTAGAAGGTACGATTTGCCTGCCCCCGCTCCCCCAGCCATTATTACTGCTTTGGGACGGCCAGTTGATTCTAGAATTATTTCTGATAATCTGATCATTCTCAAAGTTATTAGGGTTATTATATACTCTTATTTTTATGTTATTATTATTCAATCTAATATCATTTACAATTTCATCAACATTATTATTAATAATTCTTCTTGGTTGATTATATCTAGTTATGATATTATTTTGTATATTATTATTGTTTCTATTATTAGTAATTGTAATATTTCTATTAATAATACTTCTACTTCCTCTACGTCCATTTATATACGCTACATTAACATTATTTCTGCTGCTATTCCAAATTGCGTTATAAGATGGATTATGCCAAGGTCCGTTATACCAATTATCCCAATGATGGAAAGGTCTATTCCAATGATTCCAATGTCCCCATCCAAAGTTCCATCGATTCCATGTATTCCAACTCCATCCATAATTAAATGGATAATTAAATGCCCAATCATACCAAAAGTTATGCCTATTCCAATAAACATCAAATGAATTAAATGGTCTCCAGTAAGAATATCTAAAATTACTATTATACCAACTAAGAGGTTGATCCATAGCATATTGAGCAAAATTCCACCTGAAAGTATTATCGGTTCTAAGTTTCCATTTTAGTTGTGAGTAAGATAGTGTATCTATCGTTACATTGGATGGTACTTGTATTACAACTTCTTCTGGTCCATAAATTGGGTCATGATATAACGTAGAAAGCCTATAGGTAGTACAGCTTGATAAAATACCAAGTGTAAGTACAACTAAAAAAAGTTTAACAAATGCTTCTATATGTTTTTCTAAAAATTTAATCATTATTTATTTTTAACGTAGTTGGGTAACTATTATAAATAGGTTCAACTGTAGGGTTCTCTAAAGAATATAATTTATAGATCGTTTGAAATAATTCAAAATTATCATCTATATTATTTATTTCTTTTAGTTGCCATCCTTTACCCTGTATTACTCCTTTCTTTTTAGAAAAGCCTCTAGTATGAGCTTTTAACCAAAGTATAGCAGTTCTATCTACTTTAATACCTTTTTTCTCTTCTATAGCTTTAGCATAAGCAGCTAACTGTAAATCATAAGTTTTATGTAACGCATTAGAAGTTTTTAAATCTATTAACCAAGTTTCGTTATTCATTTTAACTAATAAGTCAGCAGTACCTGCGTACTTAAATTTATCTGAAAATACAAACTCTTCCGTAGATATAAGTTCTGGTTTAACATTAGTCCAGAATTCATGAAACCTTAGAATCATTTCCCAAACTATTTGACTATATCTTGCTTTACCATAATCGTCCATCCAGGATATTTCTTCTCCTAGAATTAAACGTTCTGCTGCTTCATGTACTTGAGTACCTTCTTTACCTGCTTTGTTTCTAATAAGATCGGCGTTATGCCCAACATCCTTCAACCAATTTTCGAAGAAGTGATTCTTGGGCATGTACTGGAGTATAGTTGTTACGGATGGGTAGTATACTCCGTCCGATCTCTTATAAACTCTTCTATCAAGAAAGTCTATTCGTTTCAATTCAGCATTGAAAGTTAATCTTTTTTTACCATGTTGTTTCAATACGTCTGTACCTTGTTTGATCATACTGATTTTAATTTAAATCGCATAAGACTTGTCAAGTCCAGTTCTTGTGCTTGTTGGATATGGCGAGTAAAGGCTAGGAAACCCATGTCGCTCGGATCGTTTTCTTTCAAGTCTACTAAGTAAACTTGTTTTCCTATGTTTAAAAACTGCTCACAATACTCCAGAGCTTTCTTGATTGCATCTTGGTCTAATGCAATGTAGATATCTTCTACATTACTTAAGATAATTTTTTTAAGAAGTGCGTTAGAAATAGATTTACCCAAGATTGGTATAGCATTTCTACGGATGGCTATAGCATCAAACACTCCTTCACAAATAATAATAGGTTGATTCCAGTTGATAAGATTCTCAAAGAATATTATATCTTTGGAAGTTTCTGGGTTCTTGTACTTATAATAGTTGCCATCATAGCTTCTCGCAACAAAATAGTTGAGCTGATTGGATGCAGAATAACTTGGGATAATAATTCGTCCTCCATATTCCCCACTTGTGCAGTATCCAATACCATATTTAATAAAATCATTGTCGGTAAGTCCTCTCTCATATAAGTACTTTTTTACATTTTTAGCTACAATAGAAGTAGGAGAAGATTCACTAATAAGTTGAAAGTTTTTAGGTAACTCAACTGCTGCTATATGCTTATATTCATAAATATCTCCTTTCTTAACATACTTAAGTACTTCTCTAGCTTGATCTCTAGGTGTCTTAAGTTGATAAAGTAAAGATCTTATAGTTCTTCCTCTAGTATTACATACCCAACATTCCCAAGGATTTTCTCCTTTTTCGTTAGTAGCAAAATTTATTTCTAATTTAGGTTTGTGGTGATTACAAAAAGGACAGTGAAAAGCATGATTCTCTCTTGCTTTCTTCTGACTTTTGCCCAGTAAGTTTTCTACCGAACCTAAGAGGAAAGAATAATCCATAGTTTATCCGTAACTTAATATACTATAATATAAGAAGAATATTGCAGAATAGCAACTATACGTCTAACATTTTTATTTTACCTGTTTTAGGATCTTGCCCGAAGTTTTCAGGTCTAATATCTAATTCTTCAGGATCTATTCCTAAATTTTTAGCTTCTTTTTCTAACTTTTCATAAAATTCTTCCGGAATATCTTTTTTTATTTTAGACATGACTGCCATAGATATAATACCTAATTTAGGTTGTAACCTTTCAACATTATGAATGAAAACAAAATTATTAGTTTTTTTACCAACTAATATCTCTGCATGATCTAATTCTATTTCGTCTGTAGTAACTTTAACTGCTTTACCATCGTATAAGAAGACTGAACCATAATCTCCTGATCCTATATAGACGCCTCCTCGATCTTTAATCTTATCAACTTCCTTATTAAAGTCTGGGTCGTATTCTAGTGGACCTTCTAATATGACTTTCGATAGTTTCATAATGCATTAATCTAATGGTCCGTATTTACCAGAGGACATTGCTTTTCCGAATTCTCGAGATTCTTTCGTATCAATAGAAACGTAAATTGGATCGTTAACAGCTCCTTTAGGACCAACACCGTAATAAGAATTGATTCTTATACCTTCTAAAGAATTACCTTCTTTTTCGTGTTCATCAACAACTTTAACAATTGTAGCATAAACTTCTAGCTTCCAGCTACCTTCTGGTTTAATTTTTTTTGAGTCTTGACTAGTAGAAAATATTGTGGTATTAATAGGAACTTTAATACTCTCTATGGTATCAGGCATTCTTTTCAAAGCAGATTGAAAATCTTGTAGAGTATCAGCAGTACCTAACCAGTCAACAGAATATTTTTTTCCATTGATAATGCTTACATGTTCTCTAAACCCTTCAAAAAGTATATTAGATAGTTTCATAGTTAACAATCACAGCAATTACAACTACACTCTTTACAACTACAATCTTTACATTCGCAATTCATAATTCCTCTATTTTTAAAATTAAATCACCAGATCCTTTTATGAGACGGTGATATGTTTCCTTTGGTATAAATAGCTTAGAAAGAGGGATAGGTACTTGATTATCGAATTGGAATTTCCAATCAGTATCGTTTATAGGTTCTATAATACGGTCACATTTATCTCTATGCCATATTAACCTTCGTTCAGAAATAGTAGATTTAAATTCTCGGATTATATAACCGTCTTCGTAATTATCTAGATAAGGCTTTACTGTCTTTGTCATCGGTTACATTTATTTTAGGATCTGGAAGTGATTGTATGAAATCATCAACTAGTCTAGAAACCATTTCAGGTTTTTCATCTCTTTTAAATTTAACCTTTATCTTAGCTTTACCGTTAGTACTTAAAGTACTACCTTGATCCACATGAATCTCTTTTATATTATTCTCAAACTTAGGTTTTTTAAATACACCTAATAGAGATTTTTTAAGATTAGAACATTTAGATTCATCATCACCGAATAGTATTCTAGCTTCAAAGTCAATTTCTAACTTATCTAATCCTATCGAACCGTGATCTGCTAATATATAAAGAGGGACTTCTATAGTTTTCTCTCCTATTACTACGTGAGTAGTTTTAGGGACTCCGTCTTTATCAAAATAATTACGTAAGGCATTTATGTGTTGCCTTTCACTTATAGATTGAGCTACTAAAGCGGCCTCTAGAAGACCGCTAATTAGCTCTTCAATATTCAATTTAGCCATAAATTAAATATACGAAAACTTTTTCAGAGTTCCAACTTATTTAGTATCTGGGTTATCAGATAATGGAATTGCTGAAGGTTCTAACATTTCGTTTAAGAAGTCAGAAAGTTTTAACATACCTTCTGTTGGTGGTAATTGTTCTGCATGTACAGCTACGTCATATTTAGCTGAGTTATCAGTTGATCTAGTATTCTCTGAGTGAGTTGCTACTTTTCCTGATACTGTTGCTGAATATTTCATACCCCAGAATCCGCCGGATGCTGTTGCACTTACTGAACTTTCAGTGTCTGTTGATGATTTGCTCATAGAAGAAGTTTTTACTTCCATAGTAAAGTTTACATCTGCCTTAGTTATTGCTAAAGAAGGTAGTGGTATAAGAGGTAACATAGGTACTTTAGAATATACTTTCTGTATAGACTGTTCTCCAGTGTCACGATCCGTCATTACTCTGTTCATTTCAACATCTAGTGCTCTAGTAGTTGCTGCTCCACCTTTTTTAGCTGGTGGTACAAACGCTACTTCACTAATGTACTTCCATGTAACATCGTTTAGTTTTGCTTGTCCTTTTGCCATTCCGACAATTGGACTAACGATAAGGTCTTCGATAGGTAAACCTCTGAATTGATCTGCTATTCCTGCCATTGTTTTTTAATTAATAAAGTTAAAGATTAAATTTAAGTTTTGCAGAAGCAAATTAATAACTGGTTCCGCATAACAATTATAAATATATAAATTATCCAAAGGTTGCTATTCCTTTATATTTCCTTTTTATGTCTTGAAGTTCGTTTAATACTCCTTCAAGTTCTTTTTGAATATCTTCATTTACATTCCACTTCATTACAGTTTTACAATGAGGACATTGCATTACAGGATTCTTAATAATAAAATTTAAATCCAACCCTAATGGTTGTTTACATGAAGGACAAGGTGCGGGCATAACTAATTAAAAATTTTCTACCAGTAACCTGAAAAGTTTTTAGAACCTCCTAAGGATTTCCAGTATCTACCTATGTTACAAGACCAGTAACCAGCTTTTGTTTTATCTTTCTTTTGTGCACATTTATGTCTTGCAGCAAATGAAGCTCTTGCTCCAGGTTTCTTAAATTTAACTGAAAGGTTATTATCTCCGAAAGATACTTTCTTAACATTTCCTTTTTTAGATTTTACATAAACGTAAAACTTTTTAGAGCCTCCTCTTTTAGGTTTATTAAGCGCTACTTTTCTACCTCTATATTCTGCTTCAGATACATAATCTACAGATGCTTTTAAAAGAGCATACCCATCATAATCAAAAGTTTCATTTTGAATATCAACTCCTTTTCTAAATCTATCCATGTCAATAGTACATCCCATTGATTCGACTAATTCTTTTACTAAATCAAAATCTATCATCTCACTTATAGAAGAAGCTTCGTCTATTAAGTTAATATCTTCTATCATTTCATCTATCAAAGCTCCGATTTCAAACAAGGGATCTTTTTTAGCTGCTATCATTGGTAAATCTAAAGGAACATTCATTCCATTATATTCTCCATACTCTCCTATATCAGTACTCTCTAAAAGAAACTTATCCCTATCATCTAGCTGGATTTTACCGTCGCTATGCGCTGCTCTAGCTTCTTTGAATAAGTTAATAAACTCATCAGAAGAATAACGATAGACGTTCTCTGATAAGGTAAGACCATTGTCTATATGGTACTTGAGTGATGGTAGTCCTATAATTTCTTTTATCTGTATCATATTAGTCCATTTCTGGGTGAAACAATAATTTTATAACCTCGGCTTCTTTTGCTACTGATTTACCATCTATCTCTACTTCAATAGGGTATGGTTCAAATGTATCAGCCCAATATGCTATATCGTAACTTTTATCTTTATTATTAGTTACAAGTAAACCTCGGTTGTATTTATCTTCTTCTGCTTGAAGAACTATTTGTTTATCAATTGGTAATATTAGGTCACCCATTAACTTTATATCTCCTTCTTCGTATCCTCCTTCATTGTACCTATTATCCTCTTTTAAAATATCAGGGTTATAATATTCAGTACCATCTTTTTCACTAAAGTTCATTGCATCAACTATATCATCTAAAATATTTTCATCTGCAAGGCTAAGAATTACTTTTGCAAATTCTTCAAATCCTATATCATGAGCAAGTTTATCTAGCTTTCTTCTTGCTACGTTCAGCTCTTCTTTAAGAATTATATCACTTAGTTTCATTAATAAAGTCTTTTCGGTAAAATTTACCTAATATATTATCGTTTATATGAGCACTATAATTGTCCTCTAATACGTTATTAATAAATAGGTGCTTTGTTTCATAATAAGTTAACAGCTTTTTATTAGGGACAAACTCTAAAATTCTCTTTTCCCAATTTTCTCCAGCTATATCACTTTTAGCAAGAGCAACTATCTCTTTTTGAGAACCAAAATAATCTTTCCAATCTGATTCTGTTCTTATTTTCTGTTTTAGAGGTACACGGCCCTTCAGTCCTTTTTTAGCTCTTTCTTCTTTTAGTGCTTGTAAAGCTCTCTTACCTAATCTCTTATTGCGTTCGAAGAATAGAACTTTCTTTCCTATGTAACGAGTATCTGTAGGTTTGTGTCTAACCTCATAGATAAACCCATAGGTTCCTTCTGGCATATCTGAAATATCAGTGATTAACCTCCCCTGGTGTGTCCAGGAAGGTCTTGTTGGCATATTATCCATATTTTGTTAGTCTTAGACTTTGCTTTTCAGCTCATCTATTTGTAACTGTTGCTGTTTAATAGCCTCTATTAATAACGCGACAATTTTCTCATAACGAACTGCTTTATATCCTGAATCTCTTTCTACTACTAATTCAGGTAAAACTTTTTCTATTTCTTGGGCTATAACTCCTACATCGTGCCCTTTTTTATTTGATTTATCATTCCAATCAAATTCATACCCTCCTATAGATTTTACTTTATCTACTGGGTTGAGTATTGGAGTTACATTATCTTTTAATCTTTCATCAGAAGAATAAAATGCTGTTACGTCACCTTTAACTTCTAACGAACCAGTAATTTGACCAGTTCCATTAAACATAAATGAACCTGATGAATCAACTGAAAATGCTGTATGATCGTAAGTAGTATTACTATAATAATCTCCTTTACCTGATATTACTGCAAATTTAGATGAAGTATTAGCTCCTCTTAATCCTACTACTACGTTACCGGTTGTCTTACCTTCTACTAAGGTATGTATATCACTACCACCGAGTAACCCTTTAACATCTGCATGTGCTGAAGAGGCTGAAATATCTGATATAAGAGTATCATTATTTAATTTTAGGTTTTCACCATCCCAAGTTAAGTCAGAAGAACCACTCAAACTACTTGAAGCAAATCCTGCTGTTACTACTCTATGAGGTGCAGGGAAGTGAACCGTAGCTCCTCCGCCTCCTCCTC
>MDTB01133778.1_pt1 | contig 17151 bp, 21 predicted proteins | sample 811161 | NCBI WGS metagenome assembly MDTB01 (sample SAMN05326650, study PRJNA326480) | marine metagenome | isolation source: seawater | place: Mediterranean Sea | collected 2009
GAAAGAGCTCCAAAAAATTTGAAAAGAGATCCTTCTAGATTATTCGTAACTTTCAGAAAATCTGGAAAAATTAAAAATGAAATTAGTATAACAAGTGGCCATGAGTATAAAGTTTCTAGTGTCGTAGCAAAAAGTGGTAGAAATGAATTTAGTATGTTTTCCCAAGGTAAATTTGCATGGTTACTTGATGGTGAGGAAGAATTTAGTTTAATTAAAGTAATGAAAAAAGCCTCAAAACTTTCTGTTTCCGCAACTAATAAAAAAGGAAATCAGACTAAAGATACTTATTCAATGATGGGCTTTACAAAATCATATAACGCTGCAAGAAAAAGTTGTGCCTAAAAATAAAAGTAAAATTGTCTTGGCTTATTCTGGAGGGCTAGACACCTCCATAATTCTTAAATGGCTTCAAGAGAATTACAATTCTGAAGTAATAGCCTATACCGCCGATATTGGACAAGAAATTGATAAAAAAAAAATAATTAAAAATGCAAAAAGATTAGGTGTTAAAAATATTATTATTGAAGATTTAAAAAATAATTTTGTAAAAGATTATGTTTTTCCAATGGTTAGAGGGCACGCTTTATATGAAGGTACATATTTATTAGGAACCTCAATAGCAAGACCTTTAATTGCAAAAAGACAAGTTGCAATTGCAAAAAAATTTAAAGCATTTGCTGTATCACATGGTGCTACTGGAAAAGGAAATGATCAAGTTAGATTTGAATTAGGATATTATTATTTTGGACCAAAAATAAAAGTCATAGCCCCATGGAGAATTTGGAAATTAAAATCTAGAACAGATTTAATTAGATACGCAAAAAAACATAACATACCAATACCTAAAGATAAAAAAGGAGCACCTCCTTTTTCAGTGGATGACAATCTTTATCACACTTCAACTGAAGGAAAGGTTTTGGAAGATCCAAAAAAACAAGCTCCTGAATATATTTTTCAAAGAACTGTTTCTCCTGAAAAAGCACCCAAGAAACCCTCTTATGTAACCATAGGATTTAAAAAAGGTGATCCAGTATCAGTAAATAATAAAAAATTAGCACCTGCTAAACTTTTACAAAAATTAAATTTAGTTGCTGGTAAAAATGGAATTGGAAGAGTTGATCTAGTTGAAAATAGATTTATTGGTATCAAATCAAGAGGGGTATACGAAACTCCAGGAGGAACTCTTTTGATGATAGCACACAGAGCGATAGAGTCCGTAACTTTAGATAAGAAAACTATGCATGAGAAGGATGAAATTATGCCGAAGTATGCTGAACTGATTTATAACGGTTTTTGGTTTTCAAAAGCAAGATTCAAAATGCAAAAAATCGTAGATAAAAATAAACATAAGGTTAACGGAAAAGTTAAGTTAAAACTTTATAAAGGCAATATTACAATCATGAGTAGAACATCTTCAAGCAAGGCTTATTCTATGAAGAAAGTTTCATTTGAAGATAATACCTTTTTTAGAAAAGGGGCTATTGAAAAATTCTTAAAGATACACAAATATGCTTTAAGGAAATGATAGCACAAGAAAAAATACAACAAGAATTTGAGAGAAAAAGATTAGATTTTTCTAAATATCTGAAATCCAACGACATAGTAATTCCAGAGCAAGACCTTGGAAAAAAATATAAAAGTTTCTTAAGGCTTAAAGAAGATGGGAATGTTAATTATAACAATTACCTAAGTTTGGTAGATATTCTTAAAAAGAGATCTGAAAAGAAAAGCAATGCTAAACTTTCCTCTGAAATTCTTAGAAAATTTGAAATTACGCAACGATTAAATAGAAATGAAATAATCACATTTGAATTTAAAGATGCACAAGATTTTATAAATTACATTGATCATGGTTGGGAGCAGGACCAAGAAAATGATAATTTTGATTACAAAAATAGATTTCTAAATAAAATTGAAAATTTTAAAAAAAAATATTTTGTGAATGAGACTTACGAGGTTTCTCTTCTGCCCAAGTGTGAAGAAAAATATCAAAGAAATGATGAATACAAAAAAGTAATAGAAGATATTTGTCTTCAAGTATCTGCTGGGTTTAGATATATGAATTCGTCTTGGAGTTTGGCTGGTAGAGCTTTTTTAGAGAGAAATATAAAAGATAAAATTAAATACTTATTAAATGAGAAAGTCAAAATTTCTATTGGTAACAAGTTATGTCCTCAACCGATTAAACTTAAAGATGGTGAAATCTACTTAAAGACCAAATTTATATGGATTCTAAAATTTGGAGATCCTGTTAAAGTCGAAATAAATAATCTTTACGAAGAGAGTGAAATCTTTCAAAATTTTATTGATCTTTATCTCCTGTCAGAAAAAAAATAAAACAGTCATTTTAAATAAACCCCTGTCCGTTACTGTCAATACCTTCTGTGCTATCAGACATCATGACATTAAATCAAAAAAAGGAGGTATTTATGTCAAATAATATAACTAATCCGCCAGTTGTTGTTCCTACAGCGGTAAGGATTAATGAAGAAAAAATAGAAAAAGGAACGCTGAACGTTGAGATCAAACGTCTTAATCTAAAGAAAAATGATCTTAACCAGCCTCAAAGGTGGATAAAGAAGCTATTCAGAAAAGTTGAAAATAGTTTTATCACCAAGATGGAGGCGATCGCTTTAACAGGTCCAATCATTAGACCCAAAACAAGCGACATCGATTGTGAGGACTTTACAGTAACTGTTGTTGCTGTAGATGTAAGTCCCGTTTTTGTAAAGGAGGGCCTATGACTCGAATAAACGAATGGCATCCTTGGAAAAGGGAATCTCACTTCAAGTTAGCTGAGCCAAGTATAACAGTTGATGATAATGGTATTCATTTGAATGCTGCATTATCGAATATTGTTAACGTAACTCAGTTTAGAAATGTCAGTTTGGAATATAACCATCCAGACATTAGTAAAGCTGACAAAGTTAGATTTGTTCTGAACAATGAAGAGGAATCTGATCAAAACTTTAAGTTGACGAGAGGTAGAACTATAAGACATCGCTTTTTTGTATCTTGTAGAGATCTGATCAGAAGTCAGCCTCGCTTGAATGCAATAAGTCAAAGGACTCGATCTGGAAAAAGGCTTTATGCAAAACAATATAACAGAGATGTTAATTCGTTTTACGTAGATCTAAATCCTTGCTTCGAACTTTCAGTTGAAAAAGCTGATGACATACCCTCAGATGTTAAAGGTATATACAGATACCTTCATGCTGGTGAGATCGTATACATCGGTAGAGGTCGCATTAGGAAAAGATGCAAATCTACTGAAAGAAGAAGTTGGACGTATGATAAAATTGAATACGCCCATATAGAGGCAGAACAGTCTCAAATATTTTGGGAAGATAAATTTCTCAATGACTTCAAAGCAGATAACAACAGATTACCAAGATACAATGAAGTATCTGGTGCTGCTACTAACAAAGAAACGGGGGTGATCCGAGTTATCTAAAATATGAAGCCCCTTAACTGGGGCTTCATAAAAATATAAGATATAGGAAAAATATGAGTGAAATATATAAACTAAGCCCATCAGACTTTGGATTTCTCTATGATGAGTGCAAAAAATGCTTTTACCATAAAGTAAAGCACGGCCTTAACAGACCGAGAGGAATCATGCCTTCAATATTTACAAAAATAGATGGTATCATGAAGGACCACTTCGAAGGTAAAAGTCCAAAGGATATAACAGATGATCTACCAAACGGTAGAGTAGAATTTGGTGATCGTTGGATTCAGTCAAAACCTTTTACAGACAAGAAAACTGGTAATAAATGTTTTATAAAAGGTAAAACTGATACAGTCTTAGGTTTCGATGATATGAGCTATGGAATTGTAGATTTTAAAACATCTTCAGTTAAAGGTTCTAACGTTGAAAAATACTCAAGACAACTTCATGCATATACACTTGCATTGGAAAATGCTGCTGAAGGTAAACCATCATTAAGCCCAATATCAAAAATTGGACTTTTTGTAGTTGAGCCAAGTAAATTTTTAAAAGATGATAATAATGAGTACATCTTTAAAAATATTGTTAATTGGCAAGAAATCGAAAGAAACGATGAAAAGTTTTTTGATTTTCTAAGAGAGGTAATGTCACTTTTATCAAATGATAAAGTGCCAGCTGCTGGTTCTAATTGCACGCATTGTCAATTTGTTAAAAACACTAACGATTTCAATGCCGGTGTAAAATCAGTTAAGGAAATAGCCCTTTAAAACTGCGTCAAGAAAAGCCCAGAGATATTATGTTTTATGATATATATCTCTGGGTATGACTATGAATTCAGTTATAAGAAATATTCAGCTAGTAGCTGTAATATTTATTTTATTTGGTACTGTTCTAGCTTTTGGTTTCGAACTTAATGAAATGTATAAAGCGGGAAGAGTTACACTAGCTGATCTACTTTTAATGTTCATTTATATTGAGGTCATAGGAATGATCGGAGTTTTTTGGGCTAGCAAGACAATCAGAATTACATATCCTGTATTAATTGCTATCACTGCATTGGCTAGATTAATTATTTTGCAAGATAAAGACAGTGCTTCGATAAATCTGATTTATCAAGGTGGTGCAATACTCTTATTGGCTTTATCAGTATTTTTCTTAACATTAAGATACAGTAAAAAATTAGGCATGGATAAACAAAACCCAGGGGAAGAAGCTTAGAGATGAAACAGCTAGTTGCAATAGTTGCATACTATATGTTTGGTTACTTAATTTTCTGGACACTGCTTCATGAAACGAGTGTATTTCCAAAAATATGGGTTGAAGAAAATTTTAGCATTGCAATATACGTTTGGATTTTCTTTTTTATAATTCCTTTGATGCTTATTGCTTTAGGAAATGATTATATAAAAAATCGTATTGCAGATTTTAAATCCTTGAAAGCAAGTACAAGATGGCCTCTTTATCTATTGCTATTTGGAGTTTGGGATTTAATGATTGGATTTGCATTTTTGCTATTCTCTTATTTCGAAATTAGCCAGGTCACAATGATTATTGCCAATGCCTTATTTATTACAGGAACATACTTAACCTTTTTGAGCTTCTCTGTTGCAAAAAAATTACAAATATCAAAAGGTATTTAAATTATGGCAGGTAAAATTTTAATATTTGGTGCAACAGGAGCAGTTGGAAGTTCATTAGCTAAATTATTAAGTGATAGCTCCAAAGAAATACATTTGATTGGAAAAAATGAGGGAGAAGTATCTAAACTCTCGGAACAAACAGGTGGATCGTTTAGTGTAGTTGATGTAACCGATACAGATTTCATTGAAAAGATTGAGACAGACATACAAAATACAGATATTGCAGGAATAGCATATTGTGTTGGTTCCATTGACCTTAAACCGATAAACCTTGTCTCAAAAAAGGATTACTTAAAAAGTCTTGATTTAAATTTATTTCCTATTGTAGAAATTATAAAAAAATATAAAGACAATTTAAAAAAGAATAAATCATCTGTTGTTGTTTTTTCAACTATAGCTGTTAAGCAAGGATTTCCGAATCATAGTATCATTTCTCCAGTTAAAGCATCTTTGGAAGGATTGACTGTTTCACTAGCTGCTGAACTTGCCCCAAGTGTGAGAATTAATTGTATAGCTCCAAGCCTAAGTAATTCTAAAATGGCTGGACGAATTCTTGGTAACCCGAAGATTGCAGAGGGTATCGCAAAACAACATCCACTTAAAAGAGTGGGAGAAGGTCAGGATAGCGCTGCTTTGGCTAAATTCTTACTCTCTGAAGAAAGTTCTTGGATTACAGGCCAGATTATTGGTGTAGATGGTGGCAGATCAAACGTTGGCTGAAAGTTTTTAATGTTCGTGTTTTTCAATTCCATTCTTCTCTAATAAGTCATGCATTCTTTCATGTTCTTTATAGGTTAAACTGTAAAAAATTATTATAGTCACAATAGATCCTACAACAACACCTTGCACAAATCTAAAAATTGTACGTCTATTTCTATACTTTGTTTCTTCAGTCATTTTTTTTCCTCTTTTTTTTGCCTCATAAAATTTATAAACGGCGTAAATAATTAATAATCCACTTAGAGCCCAAGATATTGGATGATTAACCACTGCTAAAAGTGATCCACCAAAAATAGCTGCTATAAAGCCTGATATCCAACAAATTGGGCACATAATTTATAATAACATAGTTCCAATTAAATTTAAATTTTTATCCAAGATAACGATTTCACCAGATGAAACAGGTTGATTAGTAATATCTAGGATGACTACATAGTGAGTAACTAAAATTAAATTTTTTTTATTATCCCATTTTTTTAAAAAATTTGATAAATCTAACATCTGACCTGCTCTGTTCTTTTGAAATCTTTGTGAAAAAAAAGAGTTTAAAGCATTGAATGTATTATATTTTTTAAAAGCATATTTTGCAGTATCTTTACATCTGCACCATTCGCTAGATAATACTTGATCAATTGGAATATTATTTTTAGTAAAAAAACTTCCAATTTTTTTAGATTGTTCTATACCTTTCATATTCAAGTTCCTTTGAGTGCTGCAATCATTTAAATTAAAGTTTACAGGATCTCCACTTCCGGGGGCCAAAGCATGTCTAATAAGAACAATTTTTTCGCCCTCTTTTAATTCGTGTATTAATTTTTCATTAGAATAGGAATTTGAAAAATATGAGGTAATATAAAGAAAAAAAATAATTATTTTTACAATCTTGAACATTTTTTAGAACAGTATTTTACCCTTTCCCAGTTAAGCTTCCATTTTTTTCTCCATACAAAAGGCCTTTTACAGACTATGCAGATCTTTGAAGGTAGATTTTGTTTTTTCACCACTTAAATCGTATTTTGTTTAATAAATTGTTGGGCTGCTTTTAAGATTAGTGTTTTTCTATCGCTTTTCATTTTGTCGAAAACCCTTACCATCATTGAAAGCCTAGGGTTTTTTGAAAAAAACTTTCTATTTTTATTAATAAAGTTCCAATAGAGACCGTCCATTGTGTTACACCATTCTCCTCTTTTAAAATCCATCATTTTGAGAAAATAACTAGATCCACAAATGTAAGGTTTAGTTGCAAATATTCCGCCGTCACTAAAAAGGCCCATACCATAAACGTTTGGCGCCATTACCCAATCGGAAGAATCGACAAACATTTCCATAAACCATTTATAAACTTGTTTAGGATGTATCTGACATAGATTCATTATATTTGCTAATATCATTAGTCTTTCAATATGATGTGACCAACCATAATTTAAAGCATTTTTAATTGAGTGATCCAATGGATCTAAACCAGTGGTGCCATTATACCAAGACAATTTCATTTTATTTTTGTGATTAAAAAAATTTGTATTTTCAAGACGATTATCATAGTTTTGATAAATTCCCCTCATAAATTCTCTCCAACCAATAATTTGTCTAACATAACCTTCTAAAGAATTTATTCTTACTTTTTTTTCAATTTTTTTTACTTTTTCTAAAATTTCACTTGGCGTTATTAACCCCAGATTGATTATGGGGCTTAAAGCACTATGAAATAAAACATTCGATTTTTTACTCACTGCATCTTCATAATCACCAAAGAGATCAATTTTTTCTTTAAGAAATTGATCTAAAAGTTTTTGGCCTTGATCTCTTGTAGTTGGAAACCAAAAATTATTTGTTGATCCAGGATGATTTTTAAAATTTAATTCAACAAATTTTTTAAGTTCATCAGTATGAGATGTAAATTTTAAATTTAGTTTTTTAGGTATTTTAACTGTATCTGGTAATTTCTTTCTATTCTCTTCATCAAAGCTCCATTTGCCACCTTTGGGTGTTCCATCCTTATTCATTAAAATATTAAATTTTGATCTATTTATTTTATAAAAATTTGCCATAAATGGCTTTTTTGTACTTTTAAGATATTTTTTAAATTCCTCTCTGGATGTAAGAAACATTGGAGATTTAATTTCTTTAAAATTTAAATTTTTTTTCTTTAAAAAAGACTTTAGTCTTTTTTCAAAAAAAATATCCTCTATCTCAAAAAAACTGACTTCTTTAATTTTTTTATTTTTGATTATTTTTTCAAGTTTTTTTTCATATGAAAGTTTAAAATCTTTGTGACAATCATTATAAATGACTTTAAATTTTTTTGTTTTTAATTCATCTCTATATGAACGCATTGATGAAAGAAAAAGCAAAATTTTGAGTTTGTGATGTTTTTGAAACGTACATAAACCGAGATCCTCTGACATATAAAAAATATGATCAGAAAATTTTTCAAGATACTTTGGATTGAACAACTGATTGCCAAGAATTAAAAATAACTTCATTGGAATCAAAATATATAATTTATTTCTTTTTAAGAATTAGCTCTTTTGAAGCACTCAACTGTATTATTAAGTAGACAGGCAATAGTCATGGGACCTACACCGCCCGGAACTGGAGTTATTGCTCGGGCTATTTTTGAAACCTCATCGAAATCTACATCTCCTACTATTCCCGATTCAGTTTTATTAATACCAACATCAATTATTACGGCATTTTTTTTTACCCAATCTCCTTTTACAAGTTTAGGTTTGCCCACAGCAGCAACAATAATATCAGCCTTATTGCATACAGCTTTTAGATCTTTAGTTTTGGAATGCGTAATTGTTACTGTACAATTTTCTTTAAGCAAAAGCTGAGCCATGGGTTTGCCATTTAAATTTGATCTACCAATAATTACAGCGTGTTTACCACTTAAATTTTTTTCTACTTCTTTAATCAGTAAATAACAGCCCAAAGGTGTACAGGGAATATTACTTTCATAACCAGATGATAAATTTCCAACATTTATTGGGTGGAAACCATCAACATCTTTATTTGGAAGAATAGTATCAATAACTCTTTTTTTATTAATATGTTTAGGCAAAGGAAGTTGAACGAGAATTCCTGAGACTTTTTTATTTTTATTTAGCTCTTTAATCTTATCTAAAACAACTTTTTCTTCTATATTTTCAGGGTATCTTATAACTTCTGAATTCATGCCAACTTCTTTAGAAAATTTTTCTTTATTTTTCACATAAATTTTACTTGCAGGGTCCTCCCCAATTAAAATTACGGTCAAACCAGGTATAGATTTAAAAGTTGATTTCAGATTTATAATATTTTTTTTTAAATTTTCTCTTAATTTTGCTGCTATTTTTTTTCCATCAATAATCATATTTAAAACATCGAAGGAGCAAAAAACTCAAATATTAAATTTCTGGCAAACATCAAAAGCAAAATCAGAACTACCGGAGAAATATCTATACTTCCCAAGTTTGGTAAAAAATTTCTTATAGGTCTTAATAGTGGATCAGTCATTTTGTAACTAATATCCAATACAGAGTAAACCAGTCTATTTGAGGTATTTAAAACATTAAAAGCAATCAGCCAGCTTAGAATGGCATTAATTATCAGTATCCAAATATAAATGCTAAACACGCTATCTATTAATATTAAAATAGATTTCATTATTTTTTCTCCACATAAATAGATTGGCTAGGAAAAGCAAAAGAGGCTTTGTTTTTTTCAACTATTTCTTTTATTGCGATTGCTAATCTCTCTTTAACTTTTAACCACTCTGACCATTTATCAGTATTTGTAAAACATCTTACATACATGTCTATAGAGCTATCTGAGAATTTATCGATTCTGACAGCATGCATTGTATTATCACTTTTTTTATAATCTTTGGACGATACAATATAATTGTCTATTTCATCTCGAATTTTTTTAAGCTGATCGACGGTGGTATCATACTGCAAAGTTATGATCCAACTTATCCTCCAGTTTGTAGTTTCGCTAATATTAATTACAGCATTTTCTGCAAACTGAAAATTTGGTATTATTGCAACTGATTTATCAAATTTTCTTACAACAGTTGATCTAAAACCTATACGCTCGACAATACCTTCAATAATATCTTCAACGAGAATCCAGTCTCCAACTTTAAATCTTTTTTCAACTAAAACCAAAATTCCTGATATTAAATTCTTGAACAAATCTTGAGCCCCTAAAGCCACTGCTACACCGAATAAACCTAAACCTGCAATTATTGGTCCAATTTTAATTCCCCAGAGTTCTAAAACTGCTGCTGCACCAAGAATTAATATTAGAATTTTAAAAGCTTTAATTATCCAATTGAGCAAATCTCTTGATAATAAATCCTCTACTGTTTTTATTAGAACAGAAATAGGACCGATTAATTGATGTAGAGACCAAAATATTAGAATTGTTATTAAAGTTCTATTGGCATTATCAATAAAACTTTCAGTACCTTCGCCAAAGGATACATAGCTTGTTGCTATAAAAAACCCTATTACTATTGGAAAAAACTTTGTAGGGCCTTTTAGAGATTCGACTAAGGAATTATCAAAACGATTTGTTGTTTTTGATACATATTTTTCTAATCTTTTAATTACGAATTTTGCAAACAAGCCTCTTAGGAAAAGAAATATTAGAAAAATAAAAAGTGCTATTATAATTTCTGAAATATTTATTCCAGATATTCCATTATTCCAAACATCAATAAACAAGCTTATAAATTGTTCTAATCTATCCATTTTTAATTTGATCTATTTTTATCAATTCCTCGCCAGGATTAAAAATTTCAGTTTTTTTCCAACCTTTTGATTTTAAAAATTCTTCAATTTTTTTACTTATACACATAACTTTGCAGTGTGTCATCAATTCAGAAAGAGAGTATTTTCTCACTATCTCATCAAAACTTTCAGCACTTCTTTTGGAGTAAATAAGAGCAATATTTGCCGGATATTTTTTGATTAACTCCATACTTTCTTTATTAAGATCTACAATCTTAGCAGAAGTGTAATTTATAATTTTTCTCACTTTAAAACCTTCTTGTGAGAGCTCTTTGTCTAATTCGTATGAAACAATATCTCCACATAAATAAGCTAAATTTTTAATATTTTTTTCTGAATTTATAATTAAATTTTTTAATGCGTTGACAGTGCCAGATGCTGATACAGTATTATTAAAACCTTTCATCCTTAAAGATTTTTCTGTAAGACTACCAACACAAAAGCATTTGATTTGTTTGTCACCATTTTTTAAATTTAAAAACCTTACAGCATTTGCACTTGTGAATATTAAACCATCATAATCTTTTGTGATTAAGGGTTCCATATTAGCTGAAGTAATACTTAAAGTTGGCATGTGTATTACTTTATGTCCTGATGAAAAGAAATTCATCATGAGGTCTTCGGAGTCTATAAGCGGCCTAGTAAATATAATGTTCATCTTTTTTTAACAAAACTATTTCCTGATTTTTTTAAAATTTCTTCACCAGCTAACTTGCCTAGTAACTGTGGTTGATTTGATTTTCCTAATTTAAAAACATTAAAAACTTTTTTTCCATCATCAGAAAAAAGTTGTGCGCTTAATTCTATTTTGTCATTTTTCAAAATTGCTGAACAACCTACTGCAGTATCACAATCTCCTCCTAGGGTTTTTAAAAAATTTCTTTCAGCAAGGGCACATATTTCAGTTTCATTATGATTAATTTTTTTTAATATTTTTTTAATATGCTCATCATTTTCTCTGCACTGGGCTGCAATGATTCCCTGTCCTGCTGTTGGAATAAAGTCTTTTATTGAAAATATTTCCTGAACGTAATGTTCTAAATTTAAAACTTTCAACCCAGCAATTGCTAATACCGCTCCGTCATATTCGCCGCTTTCGACTTTTTTAATTCTAGTGTCAACATTTCCTCTAATATTTTCTACTTTAATATTTCTATTTAATAACTTTAATTGAAGTTCTCTTCTTCTAGAACTCGAACCAATTTTACCATTATTTAGTTCTGATAATTTATTAAATTTTTTTGAAACAAAAGACTCTCTGGGGTCATTTCTTTTAATGTAAGCCTGAATTATAAGTCCATTCGTCTCAACTGAGTCTAAATCTTTTAAAGAATGAACTGCAATGTCTATTGCCTTGCCAACCAAATTTTCCTCAATTTCTTTGCAAAATAAGTTTTTGCCCCCAATTTCAGATATCTTTTTATTCTCAAATATATCCCCTGATGTTTTAATTGTTTTTATTATTACTTTTTCGTCTTTTAGTTTACTAGATTTTAAAATAAGGTTTTTAACTCTATTAGCGTATGCTAGTGATAGTTGGCTTCCTCTTGTGCCTATGATTATTTTTTTACTCATTTATATAAAAAGATATATATTTTATAATATCTAATCTAATGAAAAAAAAAACTTACTTTTTTAGGTATTGAAACAAGCTGTGACGAAACAGCAGCGGCTGTAATACAAGAAAATTACAATGGTAAAGCAAAAGTTTTATCAAATATAATTTCAAGTCAAATTAAAGAACATAAAAAATTTGGCGGAATTGTTCCAGAGATTGCAGCAAGAGCTCATATTGAAAATATCGATTTTATAATTCAAGAGGCTCTTAAAAAAAGTAAAAAAAATATAAATGATATTGATGGAGTTGCTGCAACTGCCGGGCCTGGTCTGGTTGTCTGCCTTAATGTTGGTTACAACATTGGAAAAAGTTTAGCAATTTTTGCGAATAAACCATTCATACCTATAAATCATCTTGAAGGACACGCGTTAAGTCCTGGTATTGAAAGCAAAATATCATTTCCTTATTTATTATTATTAGTTTCAGGAGGGCATTCACAATACATAATTGTAAAAGGTTTAAATAATTATAAACAGATAGGAACAACAATTGATGATGCTGTGGGGGAAGCTTTTGATAAAACTTCAAAAATTTTAAATTTAGGTTACCCAGGTGGACCTAGTATAGAGAAATTTGCAAAACTAGGAAATAAAGAAAGTTACAATTTGCCCCTGCCAATAATAAATAGAGCCGGATGTAATTTGTCTCTTTCTGGACTTAAAACTGATGTTCTAAGAAAATCTAAAAATATAAAATCAACTAAAGATAGATATGATATGGCCGCTTCATTTCAAGAAGCAATTAATAAAATTTTAAGAAAAAAAACTGAAGTTGCTATGAAAATTTTTCAAAAAGAAATATCGAAAAATTCATTAAGATTATTTGTGGTAGCTGGAGGGGTTGCGGCAAACGATAGTATAAGGAATAATTTAAAACAATTATCAAAAAAAATGAACTTCAAAACTATTTTTCCGTCTAAACAGTTTTGTGGCGATAATGCTGCTATGATTGCCTGGGCAGGAATTCAGAGATATAAAAAAAAATTATTTGATAACAAAAAATATTTTGTTAGATCAAGATGGCCTTTAGATAAAAATGCTCCTTTTTTAAAAGGTCCAGGACTAAAAATTTAATGAAATTTTGGCTTATCAAAACTGAACCGGAGGAATGGTCTTGGGAAGAACAGATTAGCTGTGATAAAAAAGGATCTGTTTGGGATGGTGTAAGAAATTTTCAAGCAAGAAATAATTTGAAGTCCATGAAATTGAATGATCAATGTTTTTTTTATCATACAGGAAAAGAAAAAAGAATAGTTGGCATAGTCAAAGTAATAAAAGAATTTTTTATCGATACAAACGATCCCAGTGGAAAGTTTGGGTCCATAATGGTTCGCTCTTTTAAAAAATTTAAATTGCCTGTTTCCTTAAAACACATTAAAAAACATAGACTTTTAAAACATCTTCAGTTGGTCAGACAATCAAGATTATCGGTTATGAGTGTAGATTCAAAAAGCTGGAAAATTATATGCAAGATGGGTAAAGTATAAATATAATTAGTGGGTTAAAAATGGCTAAAAGAAGAAAAAAAAAGAAAAAAAAGAAAATAATAAAAAAAAGAAGAAAAGTTAAATCTTTAAAGAAAATTTCAAAAAGAAAATTAACAAAACAATCAAAAGATTCTGATGGTAACACAGTATTTAAAGTTCCTGATAATTGGTCTAAGCAAGCTTATGTAAATAGATCTCAATATGAAAAAAAATACAAATTATCAATTAAAGATAACGAGAATTTTTGGAGAAAAGAAGGAAAGAGAATTAGTTGGATCAAACCATACTCTAAAATAAAAGATATTAAGTACAGTAAAAAAGAAGTAAATATTAAATGGTATTACGATGGTACATTAAATGCTTCGGCAAATTGCATTGACAGACACTTAGATAAAAAGGGAAATAAAACAGCAATAATTTGGGTTGGAGATGATCCAAGTAATCACAAAAAAATAAGCTATAAAGAATTACATAAAAATGTTTGTAAAGTTGCTAATGGTTTAAAAAGTATCGGAATTCAAAAAGGTGATAGGGTAACAATTTATTTAACCATGATACCAGAGTTAGCATATACGATGCTGGCTTGTGCTAGAATTGGAGCAATCCACTCAATAATATTTGGTGGGTTTTCACCAGACTCTATTGCTACAAGAATAAATGACTGTGAATCTGACTATGTAATTACTGCAGACGAAGGAGTAAGGGGTGGAAAAATTATTCCTCTTAAAAAAATAGCTGACGAAGCAATGATGCAATGTCCTAATGTAAAAAAATGTATTGTAGTTAAAAGAACTGGAAATCAAGTTGATTGGGATAATGAAAGAGATATTTCCTACGATGAAATGTTATCAGGTGTATCTGACAAGTGTGTCCCGGAAGAAATGAATGCAGAAGATCCTCTTTTTATTCTGTATACATCTGGATCAACCGGAAAACCAAAAGGTGTGCTGCACACTACTGGTGGTTATATGGTTTATGCCTCAATGACACATCAATATATATTTGATTATAAAAATAGAGACGTTTACTGGTGCACTGCTGATATCGGATGGGTAACAGGGCATAGTTATATAATTTATGGACCATTATCTAATGGAGCCACAACTATAATGTTTGAAGGAATTCCAAATTATCCAGATAGTTCAAGATGGTGGCAGATAGTAGATAAATACAAAGTAAATATTTTTTATACCGCTCCAACTGCAATAAGAGCTTTAATGCGAGAAGGGGATGATCCAGTTAAAAAAACTAGTAGAAAATCATTAAAACTTTTGGGTACTGTAGGGGAACCTATAAATCCAGAAGCATGGATGTGGTACTACAATGTAGTAGGAGGAAAAAGATGTCCAGTTGTTGATACTTGGTGGCAAACAGAAACAGGTGGAATTTTAATTTCCCCTCAGCCTGGTGCAATAAATTTAAAACCTGGATCTGCCACAAAACCATTTTATGGAATTAAGCCTGTTATAGTTGATGAAAGCGGAAAAGTATTAAAAGGTGCCTGTAAAGGAAGACTGTGTATGGCACAATCTTGGCCAGGACAAATGAGAACAGTATATGGTGATCATCAAAGATTTATAGATACGTATTTTTCGCAATTTGATGGAAAATATTTTTCTGGAGATGGATGTAGAAGAGATAAAGATGGTTACTATTGGATTACAGGAAGAGTTGATGATGTTATAATAGTATCAGGACATAATTTAGGTACTGCTGAAATTGAAAGCGCATTTGTTGCACACAACAAAGTAGCAGAAGCTGCAGTAGTAGGCTACCCACATGAAATTAAAGGTAACGGGTTGTATTGTTATGTAACTTTAAATGCTGGAGAAAATTCAAGTGGGGATTTGGAAAGAGAATTAAAACTTTGGGTTAGAAAACAAATTGGACCGATTGCTACACCTGATCAAATTCAATTTGCGCCTGGATTACCCAAAACAAGGTCTGGAAAGATTATGAGACGTATACTTAGAAAAATTGCTGCAAATGAACATCATGATCTTGGTGATACTACTACCTTGGCAGATCCATCAGTGGTCGAGTCTTTAGTAGATAATAGAAAGAATAAGTGATTTTTTATTCCAAATTAAATTTGCTTGTCAGTTTTTTGAAATCGTTTTGTACATTGTTCCATTTGAGAACCATTGAATTTATTACAATTTTTTTATCTAATTTTTTTAATTCATCAGCAATTGGCGACCAAACATAGAGCTCGTTGCTACTAAATTCAAAAGGATTTGAATTAAAATGATTTTCCCAATTTACTTGTTGATACCTTTTGTTGAATTCCTTGGTAGCATTTTCAAAAGCATCCGGGTCCATTCCGTTAACTTTTTCAGTATTTAAGATTTCAAAGAAAACTCTATTTGCTTCTTCAGTTTTTTTAAAATTCCTGTGTTTGTATAAAAAAGAAAAACAAAAAAAAGTACAATCTATTAATGAAGCTGAATAAATATTCCATTTAGCAATATTAATAGAATTCAAAAAATTTTTATTTTCGAACATTATTACGTGCTTTGCTCCCATACGTGTTTTAAGGTATCCATATAATGTCATTTGACTTACTTGAGCTGATTGTTCTTGAATGAAATTCTTAACCTGATCCAAAGATCTAATTTGACGATATTTGGAAAAAATTCTCTTTATGGGGAAAAGGTATTTTTGTATGTCTTTAAGATTCAATTTCACGTTGTATTCCTTTAAATATCAAAGTATTTTTCTCATTAAAACACTATCATATTAGGGTTTAAATGGGTTTTTTAACTTTTAATTAACGCTGTTTTAGGTATGCTTCCGCAAAATACTCTTAATAATTAAAGGGAGGAAAGACATGTCAAACAAAGACGCACATTGGCAAAAGACCAAAAACCATATGTTTGTAACATTGGCTATTTGGTTCTTTTTCTCAATAGTAATATTTATGTTCGGCGAGTCGGTTAATCAGGGATCGTTTCTTGGTTACCCATTAGCTTATTATATGTCAGCACAAGGTTCACTTGCTGCTTTCGTAGTTTTAATCTTTTGGTTTGCTAATAAGCAGGAGAAAATCGATGACGAACACGGATACGGTGGCGAAAAGGAGGATGACTAATGTTTAAAGGTGGTTTTATACAAAACCTTCCAAAAATCTACGGTTTGTATACCGGTGGTTTTTTAGTGTTCATCTTATTGATGGCAGCACTAGAAGCTGGTGGTATGGATGCGGCAACGATAGGAATTCTATTCGTAGCCTTTACAGTTTGCATATATGCGCTGATAGGTTACTTATCTAGAACTATTCAAGTTGACGCTTACTACGTAGCAGGAAGGCAAGTACCAACGGTATTTAATGGAATGGCGACAGCAGCTGACTGGATGTCAGGTGCATCGTTCGTTGCAATGGCCGGCGGTATTTATTTTGGTGGCTATACTTACATGGCATTCTTAGTTGGATGGACTGGTGGATACGTATTAGTATC
>MDTB01143559.1_pt1 | contig 17149 bp, 15 predicted proteins | sample 811161 | NCBI WGS metagenome assembly MDTB01 (sample SAMN05326650, study PRJNA326480) | marine metagenome | isolation source: seawater | place: Mediterranean Sea | collected 2009
GCAAGAACCCTTGCCTGGTTTTAAACCAAGCAAACCAGTCGTTTTTTGTGGATTGTTTCCAGTTGACAGTTCGGAGTATCAAAAATTAAAAGATGGATTAGCTAAATTACAATTAAATGATGCAAGTTTTTCATTTGAGGCAGAATCATCATCTGCTTTAGGTTTGGGTTTTAGATGTGGATTTCTAGGATTACTACATTTAGAGATAATTACAGAAAGATTAGAGAGAGAATTTGATGTAAATTTGCTTACAACAACACCTGGGGTTGTCTATAAAGTAAATTTAAATAATGGAGATATAATTGATTTACAAAATCCATCAAGTCTACCTGACGCAACATTAATAAAATTTATTGAGGAGCCATGGATTAAAGCAACAATAATAACTCCAGATCAGTACCTTGGATCAATAATTAAACTGTGTCAGGATAAAAGGGGAATACAAACTAATTTAAGTTACTCGGGAAACAGAGCTGTTTTAAGTTATGAACTACCTTTGAATGAGGTAGTTTTTGATTTTAATGATAGAATAAAGTCGATGACTAGTGGCTATGCAAGTTTTGATTATGAAATAATTGGACATAGAGAGGGTGACCTTGTTAAATTGGGTATATTGGTTAACTCAGAACCAGTTGATGCTTTGGCCATGATGATACATAAAGATTTTGCGCAAAGAACAGGAAAAGAAGTCTGCGAAAAGCTAAAAGATTTGATACCAAGGCATAATTTTATGATCCCTGTTCAAGCAGCAATAGGTGGAAAAATTATTGCTAGGGAAACTATTAAAGGTTTTAAAAAAGATGTTTTGACAAAAATTCATGGTGGAGGTGCAACTGACAGAAAAAGAAAACTTTTAGAAAAGCAAAAAAGAGGAAAAGCAAGATCAAAACAATTTGGAAGAGTAGAGATACCTCAAGAAGCTTTTATAGGAGTTTTAAAAATTACAAAGGACTAATAGATGAAAGTTTACGATTGTTTTTCGTACTGGGATGAAGACTTATTATTAGATCTCAGATTAAATTTATTAAATGAATATGTAGATTATTTTGTTATTGTCGAGGGTAATAAAACTTGGCAAAATAATTCAAAAAAATTACAATTTTCTTTAAACAAACATAATCAATTTAAAGATAAAATTATTTATATACCAGTTGAAGATATGCCAGATGGTGACAATCCCTATGTGAGGGAAAATTTTCAAAGAAATGCTATATCAAGGGGACTTACCAACGCCGATGATGAAGATGTAATTATAATTTCTGATTTAGATGAAATACCAAATCCTAACACATTTAAACATTTTAAAAGTAATATGAGATACGCAGTTTTTAAACAAATGCATTTCTACTACAAACTAAACTTACAAAGCCAAATAAATCCCTATTGGTTTGGAAGTAGAATTTGTAAAAAAAGGTTTTTGAAATCACCTCAATGGTTAAGAGATTTAAAATTTAAAAAAAGACCATTTTGGAGACTTGATAAATTAAGATTGAATAATATTATTGAAGATGGTGGATGGCATTTTTGTAATTTAAAAGAACCAGAGCAATTACTTCATAAGTATAAAAATTTGTGTGAAACTAACGATCCATATGTTTTTAAAGAAAAGATAGATGCAAAATATTTAGATTTAGATGAAATTAAAAGTAGGGTAAATAATGGAAAAGATATTATTGGTAGAAATGAAACCTATAAAGCAATTAAGTTAGATGATAAATTTCCACATTTTATAATTAAAAATCAGGATAGATATAAAAAATGGATTATTGATTAAATGAAAGGACTAAAAAAAAGAATTGTAATTACTGGAGGGTCAGGAAGGTTTGGAACTCAAATCAAAAATTTTAAAACAAAACATAAAACTTTTTTCCCCTCAAAAAAAAAATTAAATATTCTTAATATTGAGAATGTAAGAAATTATATTAAAAAAATAAAACCAAATATATTGATTCATTTAGCTGGTTTATCGAGGCCAATGAACATCCATGAAGTTGATATAAATAAGAGCATTGATTTAAATATAATAGGAACAGCAAATATTACCAAAGTTTGTTATGAAAATAATATTAAACTAGTATATGTTTCAACAAATTATGTCTACCCTGGTATCAAAGGTAATTATAAAGAAACTGACCCATTAAAACCAGTTAATAATTATGCATGGTCTAAACTTGGTGGAGAAGCCTCAGTCCAATTGTATAAAAATTCGTTGATATTAAGAACAAGCATGACTGAAAAACCCTTCATTCATACTAAAGCATTTGCCAATGTAAAAACAAGTTTTATTTATCACCAAGAGGTAGTGAAAATTTTATTTAAACTACTTAACAAAAAAGGGGTAATAAATATTGGAGGAAAAAGTCAAAGTGTTTTTGAATTTGCCAAAAAAGATAATCACAAAGTAAGAAAAATATATTTGAGTAAAAATTCTAAGATCAAGATGCCAAAAGATAGCTCTATAAATTTAACAAAACTTAAAAAATATTTATAAATTAATCTTATTATTGAATCTATGGAAAAAATAAAAATTTATTGTGTTACTAATGAAAAATTTAAGTATCTAGAAAAATTGAATCTCAATTTAGTAGGAGTAGGTAAGAATAAATTTAATAAGAAATATTTATCATGTAAAAATGGAGTGAACATTCAGCACAAAGAAAAAAATTATTCAGAATTAACATTTCACTATTGGTTTTGGCAGAATGAATTAAAAAAAATGAGCAAAAATCAATGGATCGGTTTTTGTCAGAAAAGACGATTTTGGTTAAATTCTAAAAAAAAAGTTTCAACTTTTTCTGATTTAAAAAAAAATATTTTGAAAAAACCTCAAAAAAATTGGAAAAAATACGAGAGTATTATTTGTCAAAATATAAAAGTAGGAAAACCAAAAAAAATGAAATTATTCAAGAGAGGATGGCGAAATCTTATAAAAGACCCTTCAATATTATTCGATGAAAAAAAGCAGAATATTTTATTACATTTCGATATGCATCATGGCCATGGAGTTTTACTTAGAGCGATTAATCAATTGGAAAAGAAGGAAGACAGAGAAAGTTTTAAAAAGTTTGTACAAAAAAAAAATAGTTTTAATCCACATATAATGTTTATTTCAAAAAAAAAGATCATAAATAAATGGTTTAAAGATTTATTTGTATGGCTTTTTCGATGTGAAAAAATATTTGGTTTGAAAAATTTAAAGGGTTATGATCAGGAAAGACTCTATGCATATTTGGCAGAAAGATATTTATCATTTTGGTTTAGAAAGAATACTAAATATTTAGAGTGGCCTTGGGTTTTTTATCAGGAAAAAAAATGAATTTGAAAACTTTTTATAAGATTTATTATCGTCATAGGATTTTGAAAGGATCTTTTTTTTTAAAGATTTATTTATTTTTGACTTTATTGTTTAAATATTTATTAAATTTATTTTATTTTCCAAAGAAAGTGAATTTAGATGATTTATCAATTAAAAATAATTTTTTATTTAATCAAAATTTAAATTATTTATTTGAGTATTTTAATTCTGATAAAGGTGAGAGATATTTTGATCAATATGTTCAGCCCTATAAACAAAAACATGATTTAATTTTAGCACATGGATATGCCAAGTTTTATGAGGAATATTTCAAAAAAATTAGAGATAAAAATTTAAATATTATTGAAATAGGTTCATTTTATGGCCATGCTTCTGCAGCTCTATTTTTTTATTTTAAAAATTCTAATATTTTTAGTGCAGATATAAATCCTGATATGTATATTTACAACTCTAAAAGGATTTATAATTTTTTTTTAAATTCATCTTCAAAAAATTCAATTCAAGAAAATTTTATAAATAAAAATTTAAAATTTGATATTATAATTGAGGATGCGAGCCATATGCTTAAAGATCAGATAATTTCTTTATTTATGTTGTTTAAGACTTTAAACCCTGGTGGTTATTTTATTATTGAGGAGATAGATTTTCCTGAAAAAAGAGAAGATATGAGAATGAATCAAAATCCACCTGATTTAAAAACTATATTAAATAAGATTATTTTGAATGAAGATTTTAATTCTGAATATATTACTTTTGAAGAAAAAAATTATTTTTTAAAAAATTTTGAAAAAATAAGTTTTCATATCGGAAATTTTAATGAGTTTGCAGTTATAAAAAAAAAATAGATAGTATATTTATTTTATCAAAGATTTTAATTCGTCAACATTAATTTGAATATCACCATTTGGATTAGACATACTTTCAATTTTAGTAGCATAGAGTTTATAATCAAGTTTGTTAATTTTAGAGACTCTTTCATAAATAGCATTAGGGTGATTTAATGGTCTTATTTCAATAACTTTTGTGTTAGTATTACAGAAAGTTAAATTTGCAAAACCTGCACCATGAGCACCAACAATTATTTTTGATTTATTAAATATTGATATTTGTTCACTAAATTTTAGATTTTCTAATCTTAAAATCCTAAATCCTGAATTTATTAAAAAATTTACTGTTTCATCATAGTTTATGATTTGACAATGTTTAAATTTTGACTTTGATCTATCAATAAATATTTTCTCAAATTGATCCTTTAATTCAGATTTTTTTAAAAAACTTTCTCTTAACCAGTGTATAATCCACTCTGGTAAATTTTTATGCTCTTGCATTATAAAGCCTTTAAAATAGTTAGGGTGTTGTGTAGCAATTATTTCATCAGACTGAATATGTCTAAATTTGTTCGAGTCAATAATTTTGATATTTCCGAGGTCTAAAAGTTCAAATGAATTTTTTTGAAATTCATTCAATTTATTTACATAAATATTTGATAAATCTTTTAGATTATACTTTTCTTGATAAATTCTAATTTTAGGTAACATATCAAACAACCAATGAGCATAATTTGAATTTCCACTAGCTCCTTGGGTTAAATTTAATGTTCTTCCCTTAAAATATTTTTTTAGGCGTGGTGTACCCTTTTTAATACAAATGTTGAATGATATATCTTTAAGTTCACCTTTAATCTGTTGATATGAAACTTCATCGCAAAGATGATTATTATCAATAATACCAACATGCTCAATGTTGTCTGTATATATTCTTCCTTTAGGAACATAATAAATTTTATAGTTTTGATTATAAAAATTTTTTAATTCATTAGACTCAATTTTAAAAACTGTAAAATTATTACTTTTATTATCAATTTTAATAGGCCCATAAATTTTTTTAAAAAACCAATAAAAAAAGTTTTTGAAAATTTCTTGGAGTTTTTTTTTCATTATATTTGAACTTAAAATACTATATCTATTTAAGCATATACTATATCAAAAATTCGTATTGTAATTCATTTGTATAAAAAAATTCAATAATTAAACATTTTCAATTAATTCTTTAATAATTTTTTTTGTGTTATATTTTTGTTTCCAATTTGGATAATCTTTTTTAAATTTTGATGTATTAGAAATATACCAAATATGATCACCAACTCTTGGAGATTTAATGAATTCTTTTTTAACCTCTATTTTGCATTCTTTCTCAACCATATGTAAGGCCTCTAAAATTGAACAATTTGAATATCTCCCTCCACCAATATTATATATCTCTCCTTTTTTTGGCTTTTTATAAAATTCCCAAAAACAATTAATTAAATCATTACTATGTAGATTATCTCTAACTTGTTTTCCTTTATAACCTATTAGTGAATATTTTTTTTTTGATAAACAAGATTTAACTAGATAGGACAGAAAACCATGTAATTTTGCACCACTGTGGTTTGGTCCTGTAATACATCCTCCTCTAAAACTAACAGTATTTAAACCAACATTTCTACCATATTCTTGGACTATTAAGTCTGCATAGGTTTTTGACACTCCAAAAAAACTGTGAATACAATTGTCTATCGGAAAGTTTTCGTCTACACCCTTGTAATATTTGTCTTTTTTTTTTAATTCCCATCTATTTTTAAATTCTTGAGCTTTTAGTTTATTAGGATTATCTCCGTAAACTTTGTTGGTAGACATAAATATAAAACATGCGGTGTGACAAAATTTTTTTGTCAATTCTAATAAGTTCAAAGTTCCTGTAGCATTTATATGGAAATCAATCGCAGGATAATTCTTTCCATAGTCATGAGAAGGTTGAGCGGCACAATGTATAATTATTGAAATTTTTTTTGAATATTTCCTAAAAATTTTTTCTATACTATTAAAATTTCTTATATCGACATTGTAATTGTAAAAATTCTTATATTGCTTCTTTAATTGATTTTTGATCCATAAAGTTGAACCATCTTTCCCAAAAAAGAACTTTCTAAGGTTATTGTCAATACCTATAACATCAAATCCCTTGTTACAAAAAAATTTTACAGCTTCAGAACCAACTAAGCCTGATGAACCTGTTATTAAAGCTACCGACATTTAAAAATATTTCATTAATTCTTTTTTATTTCTAGATATCCATATATATGTATCTTTAACCACATCATATACATTTTTTTTTGGAGCCCATTTATATGTTTTTTTTATCAAGCTATTGTCTGTTATGAAGTATGGGATATCGTAAATCGAGGTTGATTTTATTTTTCCTATTTTAATATTATTATTTGTTATCTTTTGACAAATTTTCGTTAGGTTTAATAAGGAAGTAAAACTTTTATAAGATCCACCTACAGTAAAAGTTTTATTATTTATCTTATTTATTTTTTTAATCTGAATTAAAATTAATCTGCAAAGATCTTCAATATGAAGTATGTCTCTTACTTGATTCCCATGACCACCATATCCTATATAGTCTAATTTTTGTTTGTTAAAATGTTTCCAAACCCACAAACTTACAAATCCTTGGTCTTGTTTGCCAAATTGCAAAGGGCCTGAAATTACCCCACATCTATTTATTATATAATTTAGATTAAAAGCATAAGAAAATTCTTCTATAAACATTTCAGAAGATAATTTAGTTAATCCATAAATAGATTTGACTCCGGAAACATCATACTTTTCATTTATAAGTTTTTTGATTTTAAGTTTATTTTTTAAATTTTTGGATTTAACAAAACTGTTTAACTTTGAAATTCCGTAAACTCTACTGGATGATAAAAAAATAATTTTTGAATTATCTTTTTTAGCTTTCTTTAATAAATTTATTGTACCATATAAATTAGTTTCAATTACACGATCTATATCCTCTTTTGAGACTTCAATAGCCGCCTCAGCACAACAATCTATTATTAAATCATATTTAGGTAATCTTAAAATTTTTTTAAAATCTTTAACATCGAGTTTAAAATTTTTAATTTTATTTTTTTTTAGTAAATTAAGATTAAATCTAGATCCCCTTCTTGAAAGATTATCTATGCATTCTATCTTAAAGTATTTATTTAGATATAATGCTAAATTTGTTCCTACAAATCCACAACCACCCGTTATTAGTATCTTAATTTTTTTCATAATTAATTAAATTATCATAAAAGTTAAAACTTATTTCTATTTTTAAGATAAAATTTAAAATCTATAATTGCAAAATAATAAAAAATAATAAAATTAACTTTTAACAACCTATATCTATTGTTAAGAATGTCACTAACTGACCATTTTATAAGCCTTTTAAATTGTCTGATAATATTCTTAATTGTTTTAAAAAAGTTTCTTTTTTTTAAACCATCTCCATAATGCACATATCGCCAATATCTTTGACTAAGAGTAAAACCATTGTCATTTTGAAGATGAAAGCATATAGCTTCACTACTATAAAATAATTTATTATTTGTTCTTTTTAAATAATTAGAAAATTCAATATCCTCTCCATTTGTTCTAAAATAATCTAAATCATCTCTATATTTTTTGATATTTGGAATTTTTTTTGTATCTAGAATATTATTGCAACCAAAAACGAATTTGGGATCCGAGAGATTTTTTTCACCCCAATTTTGTTTTAGCCTTATTGATCTCCAAAAATTAAATGAGTTTTTTAAATATTTTTCGTACATTTTACCACCAATTAATGTGGCCTGCTCTTGGTTAATTTTCTTCAACAATATATCTATCCAATCGGTAGCTAGTTCTACATCAGCATCGATTTTTGCAACATATCTTGTACTTAAATTATCAGTAGCAATATTCATAGATTGACTTAAACCCAAATTAACTTCGTTTTGGATTACTTTAATTTTGTCACCAAAATTGTTTAATATTTCTACTGTTTTGTCTGATGAACAGTCATCTATCACTAAGATTTCATGTGGTTTTATTGTTTGCTTTAAAATAGAATTAATGCAAATTTCTATAGTTTTTTCAGCATTAAATGCTGGAACATATACAGATATTTCAGAATTCATTATCAGTTAAAAGTTAAATTAATATTTATAACTAAATTTATAACTTTAGTATAATTAATTATTAAATTAGATAATAATTGAAAAAATTTAATTTAAGGAGAGATGGCCGAGCGGTTTAAGGCGCACGCTTGGAAAGCGTGTAAAGGAGCATCCTTTCATGGGTTCGAATCCCATTCTCTCCGCCATTAAATTAACCTTAATTTTTAAGCTTTATTTGAGGTTTTTATAAAATTTCTCTAAAGATAAATAAGCATTTTTTTGCAAAAAATGTTATATTTAATTTTTCCAAAAATAAAAAAATGGCAAATAAAAATACATATCAAGCAGACTCTATTAAAGTTTTAAAAGGTCTTGAAGCAGTAAGAAAAAGACCTGGAATGTATATTGGAGATACAGACGATGGAACTGGACTACATCATATGGTTTATGAAGTGGTTGATAATTCTATAGACGAGGCTTTAGCAGGGTACTGTAAAAACATAAATGTCAAAATTAATTCGGATGGAACAATTACAATTCATGATGATGGAAGAGGAATTCCTGTTGACATGCACAAAGGGGAAAAAAAATCTGCTGCTGAAGTTATTATGACACAACTTCATGCGGGAGGTAAATTTGATCACGACTCATATAAAGTTTCAGGTGGATTGCACGGGGTTGGTGTTTCAGTAGTAAATGCTCTTTCAGAAAAATTACAACTAGAAATCAACAGAGATGGAAAAAAATATTTTATTGAATTTAAAAATGGAAAAGCTAATAACCCTTTAAAAGTAATAGGAAAATCAAAACAAAATGGAACTCAAATAACTTTTCTACCTTCTAAAGAAATTTTTTCTTCTATTAAATTTAGTTCAAGTATTCTAATCAAAAGAATGAGAGAACTAGCATTTCTCAATAAGGGAATCAAAATTATTTTTGTAGACAGTAGTCAAAAAAAAGAAAAGATAACAGAATTCAAGTTCGATGGTGGCGTTTTAGAGTTTGTAGATTTTTTAGATGAAAAAAGAGAAAAACTGCTTAATAAGAATGGCAATGACCTATTTAAAAAACCAATTTATATAGAGGGAAAAAAAAATAATATAGAACTTGAGTGTTCTTTAAAATGGAATGCTAGTTATAGTGAAGATATTTTCCCTTATACTAATAATATACACCAAAAAGATGGTGGAACTCATTTATTAGGTTTTAGGAGTGCTTTAACTAGAGTGATAAACAAGTATGCTAATGAACACAATCTATTAAAAAAAAACAAACTAACAATTTCTGGAGATGATATTAAAGAGGGACTTACATGTGTATTGTCTGCAAAAATTCCAGATCCAAAGTTTTCATCTCAAACTAAAGATAAACTAGTTTCCTCTGAAGTAAGAATGATTGTTGAAACACTTATAAATGAAAAATTATCTATATGGTTTGATCAAAATCCATCTATTGCAAAAATCATTTTAACAAAAGTTATTCAAGCAGCTATGGCAAGAGATGTAGCCAGAAAAGCTAGGGAGAGTGTTAGACGAAAAGGTGCACTTGAATTAAGTGGTCTTCCAGGAAAGTTAGCAGATTGCCAAATAGGAAAACAGGAAGGGACCGAATTATTTATAGTAGAGGGAGACTCAGCGGGTGGTTCAGCAAAACAAGGAAGAAATAGATCTAACCAAGCAGTGTTACCTTTAAGAGGTAAAATTCTTAACACTTATGTAGAAGACGTAGTAGGAAAAAAAAATGGTAATGGTTCTGATCAACAAACTAAAGCTCTATCAAAAATGATTTCCTCAAATGAAATAGTAACTTTAATAAATGCACTAGGACTGGATCCTAAAGCACAAGAAATAGATTTAAAAGATCTTAGATATGGAAAAATTATTATTATGACTGATGCCGATGTAGATGGCTCGCATATCAGGGCCTTGCTGCTAACTTTTCTAAATAATAAACCATTTAATAAATTAATTGAAAATGGCCATGTATATTTAGCCCAACCCCCATTATTTAAAATTAATAAAGGCACGAAAGGTATCTATATAAAAGATGAAAAAGAGTTGGAAGATTATATTGTTAAAAACAATAAAGAATTAAACAAAATCAAAAGAAGCTCAAAAGAATTTTTGAAAAAATTGGACTCAGAAAAATCCAAGATGAATATTCAAAGGTTTAAGGGATTGGGAGAAATGAACCCAGAGGAACTTTGGAGTACAACGCTTGATCCAGAAACTCGTAATTTGTTGCAAGTCCAATATTCCAAAGATGTTAAAAAGGATCAAAGTCTAATACATACCTTGATGGGAAATGATGTTGCGTTAAGAAAAGATTTTATTATCTCGAACGCTATAAATGTTCAGAATCTTGATATATAATTATGAAGTTTTTCGAAACTTCAAAATATCATTCATTTAAAAAATCCACTTATGTGAGTTTAAGATGGATTGGAATTGCTGGACAATTAATAGCTGTAAATTCTGTTTATTTCTTTTTAAACTTTAAATTTGATTATATTGCATCTAACATTATAATTTTTTTAGGTATTTTAAGTAATCTATATTTAATTTTTATTTATAAAAAAACACAGCTATCAGATAGATCGGCATTTATTTTTTTGTTAATAGATATATTTCAATTAAGTATATTACTTTTTTTGACAGGTGGAGTGGTTAATCCATTTGTAATTTTTTTGCTTATTCCAAGTGTTTTTTCATCATCTAATTTGAGCTTCAAAACAAATATTTTATTGGTTTTTTTTACTTTATTTGCAATTATTTTTATCACATTTTACTCGAAAGATTTGCCTGCGCCTTTGAGTGCCCATTTTCATGTAAGTCTATATTATTATTACGCTTTTCCAGTTTCTCTAATAATTGCGTTAATTTTTTTAAATTATTTTGCTATGACATTCGGAACACAGTCTAGGTTAAGAAAAGAGGCACTAGCAAAAATGGAAGAGGTAATGGCCAAAGAACATGAGCTTTTGTCTTTAGGTGGTCAAGCTGCAGCAGCAGCACATTCTTTAGGAACTCCTCTTTCAACAATTAAGATAATTACCCAAGATCTTACAAAACAATTTAAAGGTAAAAAGGATATTGAAAAAGATATAGAACTATTATCTAGTCAGGTAGAGAGATGTAATGAAATATTAAAACGTTTAAGCCTCAATCCTGTTGAGGAAGATAATTTTATCGATAAAGACTTGACAATGAGAGATTATCTTAATGAAATTATTTCATCTTTTAAAGAGATAAGTAAAAAAAAATTTGTTTTTAATTTTGATCAAGACTCAAGTAATAAAAAAATAACTAAATCAATAGAAATAGTTTATGGTTTAAGAAATTTTATTGGTAATGCTAATAAATTTTCAAGAGAAAAAATTTATATAAATTTAAAAAGTAACAATGAAATTACTGAGGTTATTATTGAAGATGATGGCAAGGGATATTCAAGAGATGTTTTATCTAAAATTGGTGAGCCATACTTAAGGTCAAATTATCCTATTGATAAAGCAAAAGAAGGTCTAGGACTTGGTTTGTTTATTGGAAAAACCCTATTAGAAAAAAATTTTGCTTCTGTAAATTGCCAAAACTCGAAGATTAGAAGTGGTGCAGAAATTACTGTTAAATGGAATAATAGAGATTTATATAATATTTAATGAAACTTTTTATTAGTATCAAATAAAGAGCTCAATTGCGATATCATCACATCGCCTAACTCATTAACATCAGTAATCTTAATAGCTTTATCGTAATACCTAGAAACATCATGACCAATTCCAATAGCTAGAACTTCTACTTCGGTTTTATTTTCAATAAATTTTACTATTTTCTTAAGATGTTTTTCTAAAAAGTCTCCTGAATTTACAGATAGAGTTGAGTCATCTACAGGAGCCCCATCAGAAATAACCATTAATATTTTCCTTTCCTCTTTTCTTTTTTTTATTCTGTTGTAAGACCATAATATTGCCTCACCATCTATATTCTCTTTAAGAAGTCCTTCTTTGAGCATTAAACCTAAATTGTTTTTAGCCTGTCGCCAATGAGTGTCAGCACCTTTATATATAATATGTCTTAAATCATTTAATCTACCCGGTGTTTTTGGTTTTGAGTTTTTATTCCATAGCTCTCTGCTTTGACCACCTTTCCAATTTTTTGTAGTAAAGCCTAAAATTTCTACTTTTACTGAGCACCTTTCTAAGGTTCTAGATAATATATCGGCACAAATTGCTGCTATAGTTATTGGCCTTCCTCTCATTGAACCAGAATTATCTATTAATAATGTTACAACTGTGTCTTTGAAATCTAAGTCCTTTTCTTTTTTGAAGGACAGAGAATTATAAGGGTCCATTATGATTCTAGGTAATTTTGAACTATCTAATAAACCTTCCTCTAAATCAAATTCCCATGCGCGATTTTGTTTTGCTAATAGTTGTCTTTGAAGTTTATTTGCAAGCTTTGTAATTATATCCTGAAACCCAATTAATTGTTGATCTAATGTTTTTCTTAATTTTACAGCTTCGTCGGAGCTTTCCAAATTTTCAGCTTTAGTAATCTCATCAAATTCATTAGTAAATATTTTATAATCAAGATTTAAATTATTTAAATTTTTTTTTTGTATTACTTGCTCATTACTTTGTTGATCAGAGTCTGTATCAACAAACTGTTCATCCAATTTATACTCACTTATATCATAATCAGAGTCTAAACTAGCTTCAGTTTCTTGATCTTTATTTTGATCTTTTTTATCCTCCATTTCTGATTGCTGTTCATCATTAGCTGAGTTTTTTTGTCCATCTTCTTGATTTTCTTCCTTAGTTTCTTCATCATCCTCATTTTGAAAAATATCCATATTTTCAAAAATTTCAGAAAATTTTGATGAATAATTATTTTGATTTTCTAAATTAGATTTTAAATAATCAATGTGTTTACCAATTGAACTATCAAAATCGTTTTTCCAAAAATCTAACATTTTATTAGTTAAAGAATTAAGTTCAATATTATGAAATTTTTTTAACATATAAAGTTCGAATGCTTCCACTATGGTTACATCTTCTTTTGTTTTAAGTTGATCTTTTCTTTTAAAACTTATTATTTGATTGTAATTTTCTTTTAAATTTTTATTTATTCCTTTGAGCATCTCAGCACCTAAAGCCTCATATCTAATTTTTTCAGCTATGGAATATAGTGATTTACATGATGAATTTAATGGTAAATTTTTTTTATATATTTCTTCGTTAGAAAACTTTTTTTTTAGCGCAGAAGAATCTGTTTCAGCTCTAGCCTTAATGAAATCACTTTTAGTATTTAAATTATCAAATTCAAAGAAATCAAATTTTTTTGAGTTTTTATTTTTTTCTAATTTTTCTTTAATCTCAATATTATCTGAAATAACTTTGTAAGTTGAATTAAGTGCTTGTTTTAGTTTCTCTCTTAAATTTGCACCTTTATGGCTATTATTCATTTATATTTGAATATTCGCTAGTGACTCTGGCAACTCTTCTCCAAAACATCTTTGATAATATTCTGCTATAATATTTTTTTCAATTTCATCACATTTGTTTAAAAAAGTAACCCTAAATGCGTAACCTGTATCTTTAAAAATTTCAGTATTTTCTGCCCAATGCAAAACTGTTCTAGGACTCATTACTGTAGAAATGTCACCTGCAATAAAACCTTTTCTAGTTAATGATGCAACCTTAATCATGTTAGCAACTTTTTCTTTTCCTTTTTGATTATTTAAAGCTTTATTTTTTGCTAATATTATTTCCATCTCTTTATCAAGACTTAGGTAGTTTAATGTTGTAACTATATTCCATCTGTCCATTTGACCCTGATTTATTTGTTGAGTGCCATGATATAATCCAGTTGTATCACCCAAGCCAACAGTATTTGAAGTAGCAAACAGTCTAAAAAATTTATTTTGTTTAATAACTTTATTTTTATCAAGAAGTGTAAAATTTCCATCTGCCTCCAAAACTCTTTGGATTACAAACATAACATCTGGTCTTCCTGCGTCATATTCATCAAAAACTAATGCGACTGGGTTTTGAATAGACCATGGTAGAATACCTTCATTAAATTGGGTAATTTGTTTTCCTTCTTTAAGAACAATTGCATCCTTTCCTATTAAATCAATTCTACTAACATGACTATCCAAATTCACTCTAATGCAAGGCCAATTTAATCTTGCTGCTATTTGTTCTATATGAGTCGATTTACCTGTTCCATGATAACCTTGAACTAAAACTCTTTTATTAAAAGCAAAACCAGAGATTATTGCAAGTGTTGTATCTTTATCGAATTTATAATTTTTATCAATGTCTGGAACATATTCACTTTTTTTTGAAAAAGCATTTACCTCCATCTCTGTATCGAATCCAAAGGTTTGCTTAATTGAAACTTTTATATCAGGTTGTAAATTTAAATCAGGTGTCAATTTTTTCTCTATAAGTATTTTTTAATTGAGTATAAGCTAAAGTAATTAATTTTAGTTTCTCCTCATATTTTTTATCTCCATCATTCATATCAGGGTGAAGTTTTTTGACAAGGATTTTGAATTTTTTTTGTATTTTTTGCCATTTTAAACCAACTGAAACTCCCAAAATACTAAAGGCTTTTATATCTTTGTGATCAAATTTAAATTGACGCATGTGATTGAAATCACTTTTAAATTTATCTTTATCCATTTCATCTTTTAAAGTGTTATTCCATAAAACCTTAAAAAAATTATCTGAAGAACTAAAGCTTTGGGTGGGTTTATGCCAAATCATATCTGATTTTAAAAAATTGAGCACTTGATTATCATTCATCCCAGAAAAGTAATTCCAATTTTTGTTAAATTCTTTGACATGCTCAAGACACAACATTCTAAATTTTTTACTATTATCTTTTTCAATTGGTGCCTTATATTCTCCAATTTCTTTACAATTTTTCCAGTCACAGATATATTTCATGATATATAATAAGTTAATTTATGGATATAAATGAGTTAATAGCAATTGTAAAAAAAAAAATTGGGGATCAAGTTTCAATTAGTAATATTTATGTTGAAGACAAATCTTTTTTGCATAAAAATCATAAAGGAAATGAAAAAGGCAAATATCATTTAAAAATATCCATAAATTCTGAAAAATTAAAAAAAATGAACAAAATTGAAAGTAATAGATTAATTCATAAAATTCTGAGTTATGAATTAAAAAATTTTATTCACTCAATACAAATTTCAATAAGCTAATTCTTTATTTAAAAATAACTTTATTTTATTAGTATTATACTGTCTATTGATTATAGGCAAGCCTATCCCCTTTAATAAAATTAAGTTTATGTTCTTCGAAGTATTTTTTTTATCAATAGTCATAAAAGAAATAATCTTACCTAAATCTTTCTTTGAAAAATACTTTCTTATATCATGAGGTAATTTTGAATTGATTAAATGATTATTAATGGAATCATATTCTTTATTTTTTAGTATCTTATTTTGTTTACAAAATTTTATTGCGGTTTTAATTCCTAAAATTACAGCTTCTCCATGATTCAATCTTTTAGAATAACCTAAGGAAGCTTCATATGAATGTGCAAAAGTGTGCCCAAAATTCAAAGTCTTTCTCAAATTTTTTTCTTTTTCATCTTTCTCTACTACTTTTTTTTTTATTTTACAGCTTTCATAAATTGATTTTTCAACAAAAGGAGATTCTAAGCTTAAAATTTTTTGAACATTTTTAGATAAGAATTTAAATAATCTTTTATTTGCAATTAATGAGTGCTTAAGTATTTCTCCATATCCACACACGATCTCTCTTTTTGGAAGAGTTTTTAAAAATTCAATATCACTAATTACAAGTTTTGGTTGATAAAAACTTCCAATTAAATTTTTCCCGTGTTTAGAATTTATTCCTGTTTTTCCTCCTATAGAGGAGTCCACTTGAGATAAAAGTGTTGTAGGAATGTTTATAAATTGAATTCCTCTTTTAAAAAGACTTGCCGCAAAACCTCCTATATCACCAGTAATTCCACCTCCAATTGTTATTAAACAATCCTGTCTCGAAAATTTTTTTTTAAGAAGTATTTCGATAATTTTGTTTGAAGTCTTTTGATTCTTATTAATTTCACTAGCTTTAATATAGCAAGTATACAATTCCTTATTCTTTAACTTATCTCTCAATTTTTTGACAGTTTTAAATGGAATATTTTTATCTATTACCAATAAGCATTTACTAAATGAAATAGAGTTTTCTTTAATTATTTTTGGTATTTTTAAAAGTAAATTTTTACCAATTATTATTGGGTATCTTTCTGATTTTGTATTTATAAATAATTTTTTGGTCTTCATAATTTTTTTAAAACATTGTTCACTATTTCATATTTCTTTAGATTACTACAATTTATTTTATATAATGCTTTTGAGTAAATATGAGTACGACTTTTAATAAGATCTAACAATTCCTCATTTGTAGATCTTGCTGCAATAGGTCTCCTTGAATTATTTCTAAGTCGTTTAATTAGAGTTTTAATATCTAATTTTAACCAAAAAGACACATGATTGTTTATAATTTCATTTCTTATTTTTTTATTTAAAAATGCACCACCCCCTAAAGCAATTATGATTTGTTTTTTTTTTAAAATTTTTAAAGTAATTTTCTCTTCAAAATCTCTAAAAAATTTTTCACCTTTTGTCTCAAAAATTTCTGATATTGTCATGTTTAATTCTTTTTCAATTAAATGATCTATATCAAAAAATTTCATTTTAAGTTTTTTTGAAACTAAAAGGCCTATTGAAGACTTGCCAGATCCCATCATGCCTAAAAAAACAATATTTTCTTTTGATTTCATAAGTTTATTTATTGAAAAAACACAAATATGTCTTAA
>MDTB01068666.1_pt1 | contig 17148 bp, 19 predicted proteins | sample 811161 | NCBI WGS metagenome assembly MDTB01 (sample SAMN05326650, study PRJNA326480) | marine metagenome | isolation source: seawater | place: Mediterranean Sea | collected 2009
AATCCAGGGAGTTCAACACCATTACTCTTGTTGTATAAATTCAGTATGCAACTGACATGTTCGTATGCTTCTGGATGGACAGATCCTTCCTTTAGTACTTCTTGAAGATCAATAAAATCTGGCTCTTCAAAGAAGTTTTGCCCCATATTCCAAGCAAAACTAATCAGAGCTGACTGACGATCTGCACCAAAGTAATCCCATCCAGGAATCTTGGTTACTGATGGCAATATATTTTTTATGATTAGTTCTTTTGTATATGCCTGACAAATGTTTGCATTGCAAATATCTCCCATACGGACAGGATCACCATTCTCGTACTCAGTTAACCCAGTACAAATGGTTGGTATTCCAACTGGATTCAAATAGGATTCTGTCTCTAAACCTTCAAACTCTTCAATAATCTTGGCTGCCTTCTCGATCGTCGTCGGATGAGTCATCGTATATGCCTGCAAATCTTGTTGTTTTCTTAGCCATAGGTTCTTGATTGGTAGCCATTCTTTCTGCTACGTTCTCTGCCATATGGTCACTGTATCCTTTTGATCTCAGTAATTCATACAATTCCATGAATGTACTGATCTCATCATCTAGCTGCTGCTCACTAGAATCCAGGCCATCGTAATGATGGCTCAAATCATCATGTATACCTTTTCCGCCAGCTAAGCGCATTAGGTAAATACGACTACTTAAATGTTAACTATTAAATCCTATATAAATGGTTTTAAAGCTTCTGGATTCTTATGCGCGAACCATGCCAAGTCATTCGCCGCTTGACCTGTTCCAGATAGCTGCTTAATAGTTGCTTTGAAATAATCAGCCTTTGTAGCTAACTCATGGTTCTCTTGATTAGAACGTAAGGCTGCTAATTTTGCTGCTTCTTGTAGTGCCGTAATATCGCCAGCTTGAGAAGTCTCATTAATGACGCCTCCTCTGTTTACTGCTAACTGATTATTAACACTTAACTGATGGGTTGAAGCCCCTTGTAAATTTGGTTCGTTTAGTCTTGCAGCGTCATTATTGGCAATTCGCTGACCAAAACTTCTAACGTCTGGAGGTAAATTCATAAAACATCGCTACAAACAACATTGTTGTTCTCTTAAATTCTAGATCAATTCATTTTTAAAAGTGAAAACCACCGCCATTATTAGTGGCAGTGGCTTATCAACTTTGGATTTAAGCTTCAGAAACTAAAATTTTACTTCTTAGTTCTTCGGGTGAAGCCTGACTTAATGCCTGCCATGCAAGCGCTGGATTCTTGTCGCTCAAGTTAGAGAATGCTGACCAGAAGTCGCCACCTTTAGTGGACTGAGTTCCTGGAGTAGGCATGTCCATTTGAGGACGCTGGAATGTTGGCTTAGGAGCTGCCTGAGGAGTTGCCTGAGGTGCTGCCTGAGGAGTCGCAACTGGAGCGCCTGGAACAACCTGAGTTGAAGCTGGAACCATTGACTCTTGCTGACGTCTGTCATTTGCAGCGATTTCTGCTGCTAAACGATCCTGAGGTAGTTCTACTGGGTGTGGACCATTAGGACCAAAGAACTCGTTTACGTACTCTGACAACATGTCAGGGTTGGTAAGCATTACATGGTATGCAGCATTATCTTCAGCGGCTGCACTAACAACTTTCTTAGCTCCTTCAATGGACTTAGTAAGTGTCTCAACTTGCTGTAAAGACTGTGCTGTATGTTTCGCTTGCTCTAATAATGCGTCTTCGACTACACAAGAATAGCGATTCAATAATGCAGGTGTTTCAAGACCGAAGTGCTGAATTACTTCAAGACTTTCGTCGCTTATTGCTCCGAGATACCCGTCTTGACTTGGCCTTACTTCTTGCTGATTCGAGGTCTGCGCCTGTGCCTGCTGGGTCTGGTAAGACTCCTGCGTTGCTTGGGGCAGATAAGTCTGCTGACCCGTAACGGAAGGTGCCGCCTGGTAAGCTTGACTCTGAGTCGAAGGATAGCTGGGTGCCGTTGGCGCCTGTGGGGTCGGCGTTGAGTAAGCTGCCTGCGGTTGGGAGTTCTGCGTCGCGCTCAGACTGTCGGTTAGTCGGTTGTACGCCTCCTGCCATGGATTCTGATCCTGTACCTGGGGTGCCTGTGGTGCCTGTGGGGCTACCTGGGGCTGAACCTGTGGAACCGAAGGAGTCTGGTACGAAGGTTGGGCGCTCTGGACCTGTGTCTGTTGGTAAGCCTGCGTCGGCTCTAGCACGCTCGACGGAGTCGAGGGTTGTTGGGTCGCCTGAACCTGTGGTGTCTGAATACTGTCCTGCATAAGTTAATTCTCGTTTTAAAAATTCAAGTGCTCGATATACGTATGGAGTTAAATCAAGCTTCGGATCTGCCAATAGCGGCAAGTCTGGAGCCTGCGGATGAGGTGTCTGTCGCATGTCGTTTATCAGCGACAGGAATTGACCAATACTATTTTGCGTTGCTTGCGCCATCCTGAATGGATAGCCGCTTAACATTGCGCTTCTTTCTTCATCCGTTTTATCGGGGAAGAGATATCGCAAAGCCTCAATGCTGTTTACACCAAGTTCTTGTAAGTTGCGTACAACGATACTTGAATTCAGTATATCTTCAGTCCCATCTTCAAAGACAGGGCCTTTCCACCTCCATTCTACCTTGCGATTTCCGTCGGGGATTAAACCGACGACTCCTGGAGGTAGATCTGAATTCTGTACAGCTTCACGAATTGCGTTATCAAGGTTACTGTTATAGACCCTTTCTGCTTCGTTGTACTGAGCCATCACGTCTCGGAAGACTGCTGGATCTGGCAAATCTTCCTGAATAGGAGCGGCTGGTCTCTCTAATCCAATCGCTGCTGCAAATGATTCTCTGAATATCCTCTCTTCGTGATAGACGATTAATCCAAATAACTTACATAATCCATAAGTCAATAATCCTCTACATCTACGAGTAGCAGTTGTTGCAGCTCGTCCGTATAAAGATTTGATTTCGTAAGCAGTTGCACCTGAACTGATTCCTAATTCATCAACACCACCTAAAGCTGTTCTAAGCTCTTCACGATATTGTCTTGCATATAAATTCTGGTCTCCAGAAACCGCATCAGGAGTTAAATAAACAGCACGATCTGTTGCTTCTACGTTTGCAATAACCCTCGGCACTTTCATTCCACCAGCGCCTGAGGAACCAGGTTCGCTGACTCTGGATGAAGCACGACTCATTGAAGAGAAGCCAGCCTGAGAGCTTATTGTTGGTCTTAATGGCTCTTCATCTCCTGATTCAACTAGATCATGCTTAGGTCTACTGGAAACAAGGGTTGGATTACCAAAGAAATGGATATTAGTTCTGATATTTTTGACCAAATCATCGTGTAATACGATCTGTTCTGCAAGCCAGTCGAAATCACCTGTTGAATCCATGCCAGTAGCACGCATCGTGTTAAATGCTTCTACTGCTGGGATAAAACCAAGGCTATTCGTTAATGTCCTTGTTTGATTTGGACTCCATGAATATGTATTCCCCACTCCATGCTCGAATGAAGGCTTCTCATTTGTTATGGACTCTTTAATTTCATCCCTTTTAACTAAAAGCTTCACCCATCTTTGACTTCCATTATCTGAGCTTGGAGTTGCAAGAGCACCTAGACCAGAACGAACAGAGAATGAATATATCAGTTCAATTTCTTCTAATTGAGAGGAGGAATCGTAATAAGCCCTGTAATTGTCTTTGCTGAACCACATCAAACGATATGTATCGTCCACTGGCCTGAAATAGAACAATCCTTTTCCATCTAATAGGAAATCATCGACAATTCCTTCTAATCGACTATCAATTTCGTTCTCTTCTACTAACTGCGCTAAAAATGTCTTACGAAAACCATATGTATCTTGCGCTGGGAAGAATTCAAGCCCTTGACGAAGCATGAATAGCTTCATCTGCGCTAAGTGGCTGTTGACAATCATTGTGTCAGTGCCACTCATGCCGTCACGCTTACGTGCGGCTTCTAATATCTGACGGAATCTTTCAGTCGCTGGAGCACCCATTTAATTCCACTCGATTTGTAATTTTCCTCTCTTCATTAGCCCTTGTACCACGATGTTGAGAGAGTCGGCGCAATCATCGTGAGGAGCGTGCCCGAAATTAATTACTTCATCAATCATGTAGCTGAAATCACGAAATTTATTAAAGATAATTTTCTTACCTTGAAAGAGGCCAATAATTCCCCTGAGTCGAGCAAGTTTATCTCCTCTGAAACCTTTTACAGGACTGACACTTAAATTATAGAGCTGCCACTCATTAAAAAGGAATCGTTTTAGATCTCCCTCAAAACTTTTCTGGTAAGCGACAACTTCTGGCCAGATAACAACAGGAGAATCGGTTTGGAAATATTGTCCATCATCATTCACTCTTAATAAGTTCCATTCCATTAATAGCTCACATAATGCTTCTATCTTCTCCACATTCCCCATTGATCTCATCCTTCGATAGTCAATGATATAAACCTTGTCATCAACTCTTCCCGCCAAAGTAAATACAGTCCAATCATTCCTCTCGCTCATTCCTGCAGACAAGTCGATTCCTACACCGATCGTGTCATAGTCATCAGGAACTTCTCCTTTTATAAACAGTTCAGGAGATAGACCCAGCTCAGTTGTTTTGACTGGCTGATTTAAATACTGATAGGAGAATGCAATACGATCCTCGGACTGTAGCTTCAACAAATATTTAGCTGCCCACATCTCAGGCCAATAAGAAGTAGGTGTCCCTGAATCTGTATAACTTAATGCTCCTTGCGTAATTACTTTCCAGCCACGCTTCTCACAAAAGGTTGTTGTGAATAAATCATCGAAATGGAATCTGGTGCCGAGTGCGATTGCACGAGCACCTTGGAACATGGTTGGAACAATAACGTTATTCCAGTTTGCTTCCATCTCTCGCCTGATATCTGGGTTCGCGATTGCTGCTGCACTTTTAATTGCGTCATCAACCACGATCAACGAACTTCGTTTTGATGTGATTGTTCCTTTTAATCCAGCACAAGCAACTGTGAAAGCATCTTCACCTCTTACATCAATTTCAGCAAAGTCAAAATCAATAGACCATAATTCATCGCTCGTGCGATGTTTCGATAATCTGACTGTCGGAAAAATTTCCTGATATTCCTTGTTCATTATCAGGTTTTTTATTGCAGCACTCTTGTTCCTTGATACGTCCACGTTGTATGAAACGTATAAAGTTCTCAGCAGCTTCTTAGCCGATGCATGACGTCCGATCAACCATGCAACCAATAAACCAATAACAGTTGATTTAGCACTACCTCTTGGACTTAAAAGACAAGTATTAGGTCCTGCAATATCTAGTAAATGTTCGTTGCTTTCCCCTGTTAGAAATGCTTTATGCCACTCCTTCATATGCTTTGCAGGAGGCTTCCCCATCAGCTCACAGAAATATGCAAAGTTATTCTGAGCTTTGATTACATGTGGTGGAGTTGCTTTAACTTCAGGCTCAGTCTTGATTGACTTAGCTGCAAGTTGTGCACTTCTTCTTCTCGCTAAAGCTATTGATGTATTTGCCATTAGCTATGACAAAATAATTTTTTCTTTCTTCAACCAGCCTTTTCGATCAACCCAATGATTAAATTCAGCTTTGGCTTCTGGAGTGAGATAGCCAAATATTCTATTTAATGCATGTTTTAAAGCATAATTTTTCTCGACATGCTTCTCTAGTTCCATACCTCCCTGCAAGGCACAGCAAGCATCTAAAAGATCGTACATCGGTATTTCTTTTACTACTTTCTGTTGTTCACTATTCATACACAACCATCACGAAGTCTTCTCTCAAGTGTAGGTGGTTTCCCTATTTCTTGAGAGTTATTCCTATGAAACAGTTGTTGTTACTTTCTCTACGACTCTTAAAAGCCCATCAGCGTAGAAACCTAAAAGACTAAAACCAATCGCCATGGATATAAGAGTTGCATTTCTATTATGTTGATCGATCGCTGCATCAATCATTTGTTTTACTTCTTCTTTTGTGGCCATCTTTAAGTTGAGCGGATTAGCGTTCATCTACTAGTACTTGCCATACTGATTCATATGCTAAATCCAATGCTTTTATAACGTCGTCGTTTCCTTTGAAGATTGACCTTAATTCTCTCATGACTTTATCTGCCCCTGACAGCACTAAACCCCTGCGGTCAGCTCCTTTTGTCATTCTTTCAACCTCAACAATATGTCCTCTTAATTCTTTTGATAAGTGTGCAATTCGTGTCGCAGCAGCATCAGGTTTAACGATATCTGCTTGTACTTGTTGTCTTAGGAAATCAATATCAGCTTCAATCTTTACAATTTCAGCCAGCATGATTTCACGACGATTTAATTTTGGATAATTCTTTTTCAACCATTTTTCTAACGCAATAAATCCACCCTCGTACCCAAGAATTCCCGCATAAAGCCATATCTCATAACTTGAATATGTATTCTCTACAAAGGACAGGAAAGCCTCTCTTTGACCGTGATCCAAAGCCGTTAAAAACGACTGTATATCAGGGTCTATTTCTTTTACCATTTTCTGGTAAGTCTATCCGAAAAATCTAGCTCCTGACCGTCTAACCGCACCTCTCGCGTCAGCTCTCATCTTTCTTTCTTCTCTGTATTTATCACGCTGGCTAAGCCTCTCTTCTGAACCTTTTTCCTGAGTCAGCATTCTATCCTGAACACCCTGCGCTCCAATCGTCATTCTTTCTTGTCTACCTTGTGTGCGATAACCTGCTCTTTCTTCTTCTCCTTTTACTCTGTAACCTCTACGATCCTGATCACCTTGTGTCTGAATCTCTGCCCTTGTCTCTTGACCTTTAACACGTAATCCTCTTCTGTCTTGATCACCTTGAGTCCTGATCTGTTGTCTATTCTCTTGTCCAGCAACTCTTAAACCTTTACGCTCTTGGTCACCTTTCTCACCAATCTGACGACTTTCTATATCGCCTTGCTTACCCATTAGATCTCCAACAATTCCACCCTCTGCAGCTAATAGCTTCAAGGTATTACCTGTCTTCAAGTTCTCCATTCCACCGTGGTAATCAGCCCACTGAGACATCTGACCCTTTTGGTACAAGAGATCAAGTCCCATGTTCATCATGGCTTGATTGGAATCTAATTTAGCTCCTGTATAGAAGCCTTGGATGGCCTCATTGTCTTTGTGCTTATTAGCGAAATTAGTGAGGTTTCCGTAGCCTTGGTTATATAAGTTTCCTCCAAACGTTGCAGGAGTGTACTTACCGAAATCGGAAGGAATGCCACCAGTATTGTCTGTGCTGCCTGTATTGCCTGTATTACCTGTATTGCCTGTATTACCAGTATTGCTTTGACTAGCTGAGAAGGCAGTTGAGGCAAAACCACCCATTGCCCCTAGTGTTGATCTATTTCCAGCGGCTGGGGTTCCAGTGGTTTGATTAGGGGAAGCAGGACGAGCTGTACCTACAAGGCTATTCATCAAATTAGAAACATTGCCCCCTAGACCTTGAGTAACAATAGTGCCGCCAATTTTTTGTGCGTTATTTCCACCACCAGTCTGAATCTTCTTCTGGTTTTGATCGTTATAGAAATCTAACCAACCGCGAGTCCAATCTTCTCTCGGAGGAACTCCACGTTTATCTGTTCTTGGCTCTTTCTCATCAGGTCTTCCTGGTAACCCTTTTTCAGGTTGAGGTATAGGAAATAATCCATGGCCTGGCCAATCGGGATCAGTAGGCTTAGGTTTTTTAGGTCCTTCTCCTCTAGGTGGCTGATCTCTAGGATCACCATGAAATGGTGGCTGATCCCTTGGAGGTCTATCTCCCCCTTTGTTTCTCCATTTTCTTCCTTCGTCTGAATTGTAGATATTATCGATAATGCTATCTCTAGACTTCCCTGCGTTTAATTCTCCTAGCCAGTAGCTAGATCCTTCTTCATCAGCTTCTCTCCCCAAGATATCTTTGTAAGTTCTTTTAACGAAATAATTTCTACCTTCTTCTGAGTCTTGAATATTCTTCTTAACTTGATCAATCGTTTGACTTCCTTGATCTAATTGACTTGCCCAGTAATTAAGTCCTTCCGTATCAGCTTCCCTCCCAAGCTCAGTCTGGTATATGTTTTTTAACGCAGCGATATTGTCATTAGGCTTAGGCTTCCTTGGATTGCGCCAGTCTCCGCCTGGAGGGAGTCCAGGAGTCCAACCTTCTCCAGGAGGATTGAATGGATATCCAGGTAGCATTATTTGTGACATAGTTTCCTCCTACTGAAGTTGGTTGGCAATTGCCAAACGAGTGATCATATCTAAAAAGTTATTTGTCCTATTGGCATTAAGTTCGTTCTGCTGCAACTGAGTCATTGCGTCGAATCTTTGCTTATTCATATCCATCATGGTTCCACCTGTGATATCCAATGCACCTCCAGTTCGATTATCTATAAATCTTTGATCTTTATCACCTATTATCTGGTTTTTGGTGTCCCAAGCCTTTTGTACTTCTGGCTGATTAAATATCTTTATTTGATCTACGATTTTATTCGTAGCACTTGGTTTTTGTAATACTTCTTTTTCCTGCTTTAGCTTAATGTCTTCTAATTGAGAGTTAGTCTTTATTGGATTCGTTGTATTACCAGAAACTCCAGTTTCTTTTCCCCATGCTTCCAAGAACTCTGCAAAGCCCTGGTTCTCGTTAGGCGCTGCAGTTTGATTGGATTGAGCTTCTTGGCTGCCTAGCTTCTCGAAGATGACATCCAACTCATCCTTTCCATCTGTTGTGTTTTGAGCTAAAAGAACAGGCTGCTTAGTTGGAGTACTCATCAGTTGCTCTTTTATGGCATCCATCTGTGTCTTTAATGACATATCTCTCTAATTAGTAGCCATATAATCTTTATCTATCTTAGCCAGCTACTGATTCTGCAGTCCCTGTTTGAAATTCTTATATTTATTAGACCACTTCTGCACCACCTGACCAACTTCAGATGTTGGATCATTAGCAAGATCATCTATGCTTTTTACTTTTACTTTTTCGAGTGGCTTGGTAACTGGAATTTCAACGGTTGGAAATAAAGCTTCTGGAGTTTGACCTAATGCCTTAACTGCACCAAGGGGATCTGCAGCATAATTTGCATCTTCAAGATTTGCTTTTCCAATAGGACTTCCTAATGCCATATCAAAATTCAATGCGTCTGCCAAGCTGCTACCAGCTTTTCTATTTCCACCAATGCCTCCTAGGAGACTTAATAAACTAGCGTTTTTATTAGTTTTCGCATTCTGCTCTATCTGTGCCATCTTTACGGCATTGATCATTTCCTGCTGAGCCAACGTCCCATCAATGCCCATTTGAGTCATGGCCATCTTGGAACCAACTAATTGATTCATTGCAGGAATTGAACCTACTAATTCCATCCCTGATGTTTTATCTAATCCAGCTTCTCTTAATGTCTTGATATCTGGATCACCAGGGAAAGCATTCAAGTAAGCCGCTGATGTTCTCCCAATTTGAAATGTCATTTACATCCCCTGTAAATATTGTTGTATGTACTGATCAACAATCGCATCATCTGTTGTTCCTCTATTTAATTTTCTAGTTGCATTTTGATTAGCTAAATCACGCTCATATGCACCCTCTAATTCATTCATATATTTCTTATTACGATATTCCTCCTTTCCACCTGGATTAGCTTTGTCCCATATACCACCAGCAATTTGCTTGCCTAAAGGACTCATCATGATTGCGCCTAAAGTACCTGTCGCTAAAGGAGCAAGACCCATCGTTACTCCAGCTAAAGGAGTGCCGACTGCAGCACCAGCAGCAAAACCACCCCACGTACCTGCAGCACTACCTAAACCTTCTACGACATTTCTAGTCATAGGATCGTCCTGATCTGTCATCTCTGCGGCAATATCAAGCAATAAATAAAGAGGAACACCTCTAGTTGCTGTCTTACCTACTGCTGTTTTTTGCCAATCAGCTAATGTTTTAAATTCTCTAATTTTCTTAGCATCACCTGCTTTTCTAACTGTATTTTTAACGCCATCGAGTACTGTGTCTGCGCCAAGAGTGATCTTGGGACCTCCACCACTAAGGTTGTCAAACCACGCCAAAACTAAAGCCCAATAAACCTACTAAAACGATTCTAATACCTATTAAAGATAGATAACTTAAAACCCTAACCTAGGCCGTCCATTACTCCTGAGGCAGCCATTCCTATATTTCCTGTTCCAAGCCCTAGGCCAATTTTTAAGATACTTCCTAAACCGAAACCTTTCTTCTTAGGTTGTGCTGCTTTCTTCGCTTCATCTATCTGTCTCTTCCTTTCTTGAGCTATCCAGATATTAGTTTCAGCATCATCAATCATCGCAAGATCGTTATATAGATTCTGTTGATCAGCGAACAAATCTCCATATAAAGCCTTTTTCCCCTGGACTCCAGACACATCACTGAAATCAGAAAAATTTGACTGGTAACTGTCATCTGCAAATGTTTTCTTAGCTGTGGGGAACATTGCTCCTCCACCTGCAGCAAAATTTATTTCACTTACTTTGGAAGGAGTGTCATAAGGTCTCCTTGTCGATGCTAAGAATTTTAGTTGATCAAAAGCCATATTTATTTACCCCAGCCGAATGGATTCCACCAGCTATTGCCAGTATCTAAATGACGTGTTGCTACGTCACTTGCAGAGCTTCCTATTCCGAATGATCCATCAGGGAAACTATTGCCATACATTGCATTATCTCTAGCTATCAGCGAATTGGTATCCAGACCTGATCCAGAGTTAAATAGTCCACCAAGAATCCCTGAATCTTTCACAGTATTAGCAATTCCCATCCAATCAGTTCCTGGTTCAGGAGCAACAGGGAATGCCATCTGTGCAGCAATTTGTGCATCGTATTTAGCAGCTTCTTTCTTTGAGTCATTCCAATACATACTCCTTGCCAAGGCACGAGCACGATCATTTTCCATTCCAAACATATTGCTAAACCCTGCTGTACCAGCCCCAGAGTTTACCTTGTTAAATGACGTTAAATCAGGTTTAAAGGTCATGATTGATTGTAGTTTTCTTCTCCCATAGTCCTTCTTACTGATTCTAGAGCTTGTCCACTGATAGCAGCAGCAGCCGTATAACCACCGCCATATGCTAATGCCTGCTTAAATGTCTCGATTTGATTGCTATCGTCTATCCTCTTTCGTTCTACTGTTAATTCATTGATTTTTGATTTTAAATCACTTTCTTGTTTCCCTGTTAGTTGAATAACCTTATCATCTTGTTTCTTTTTCAAATCAACTTGTGCTGCTTCTAATCTTCCTTTCACTTCTCCTGCCTTACGGAAATCTCCACGTTCTTTAATTCGTCTCCCTGCTTGTCTGACTCCTTTTCTTATTCCAAAGCCAGCAGCAAGAGATGGCATAACACCAGTAAGGACTGGGATTGTTTTACCCATGAAATTAACCTCTGGTCCATGGATTCCATCAGTTGTTGCTCTTAATGCACCAAGTACATTGATATCTCCATCTAATGGGTTTAGGTCAGTCTTCTTATTGAAGAGATATGCTTTATATCTTTCGTATTCACCTTTGGAAACATCAGGTCTTTCTTTAGTAAATTCATTAAATGGCAATAATCTTCCAGTTCTTCCTAGGAAGTAGCGAGATATAGCTTCTGCTGTCCCACTATCAGTTTTTCTTGGGTCTTCAGCGCTAGGAACTACAGCTTTATAACCTGCAGGTCTACCAATATTGCCAACAGCCGTAGACATTGCGATAACTGAGGGCAATGTTGCAGCTAATCGTAGATTTTTATTCCTAATTAAGAAAGGACTGGACAATCCTTCCGCTTTTGCAATGGGTTCACCAGCAGAATGCAATGCTTGTAGTGCAGCAATCTGTGAAACAGCTTGAGGAGCGTTTAAAAACCACCATATATTTCTTGCGCCGTCCCTTGAAACGTCTGCTGCAGTAACTCCAGCCGCTTGAGCTAGTTGTGGTCTTAGATTTGACCCAACACTTGCTTGAGTCAGGTTATCAACCGTAGGAACTTTGCCGTATTCAACAGTTCTTAGTCGTAATTCTGGATCTGCTTTCCTTCTTGCACTGAAGTCGTCTTTCACTTCTTGAGGAAATCCCCCTAAAGGAAGCTCGCCTACTTTATTAGCAACTTTTCTTTGCAGTCCTGCCCAGCTTCCCTGATCTCCTTCTGGTAATTGTCTAAGCAATTCTGTATACCAAGCATTTGACCTGATCTTCTCAGGCAACATTTGTCTGACATAAGACAAGACAGGAGATGCTTCTGCCATCTGAGCGACAGGACTCATCTGACCAGTAGGTATCGAACTCCGACTAACTTCAGGCCCTGCTAAATAAGCCTGTTTGAAAATATTTTTGAGAGCGTCGAGGCTCGCGTCTTCTGGAAAATTAACCGACATTTGCGATATTGAAGTGCTTGGCTGCTACACCAGCTCCTCCTCCTAAAAAGTTGGCTAGAGCTTCATATTTCTCTCTTTGTTCTGCTTCTATTTGTGCTCTCATACGTTCTTCTGCACTAAGGTTGGCATCGCCATAAACCTTGTTCATTACTGGGCGAGGAGCAATGATATTTAATGGGCCAGCAGATAAGTCACCAACTGTGATTGCTGTAGAAAGTAGATCTTTATTATCTTTAAATCGCTTCATTTTTGCCAACCTATGGCCGATTCCACCACCAGCAAGCTGACCTAAAGCGGAAGCACCAATACCGATAAAGGCATCTTCTGCTGCTAGTGCAGCTCGACCACCCATACCTGTTCCTTCAGGAGCCATTCCACCTGCAATCGCTGGCCAGAGAAATACATCAGGACCATATCTGATTGCAGCTTCCATTGCATTTGCAGGCTTAAGAGTTTGCCATGCAAATTTGCCACCTTGTTCTAATCCTTTTCCAAGGAGTGGCATTAACTTGCTAAGAGCGAATCTTGGTAATGTCATATTGCTGGTCCCTCCTCAGTTAGTGGTGTTTCTGGCATGCCAAGTCCGTCAGCAATGTTTATTGGATTCCTTTGAAATAAATCCATGAACATGCCAGCACTCTCTGGTCTGTTTTGTAAGTATCTAGCGAATTTGCCATCCTCGAAACCAATACCTAATTGCTCTCCAGCAAATCCAATTTCACCAAAGCTATCATCAGCAGTTTTCTGTGGAGATCCTTCTGCATAACCAGTAGGACCTGGCTTAGGATTTAATATTCTGGCATTCTCGCCAGCAGCACGCAATATTCGTCGTGTATCTCCGTCGTACCTAAAAGCCACACTAAAACGACATACTATTTATTACTTATCTTAACTACTTCCTTTAGCAGAGATATTAATTCAGGACTTCTTCTGTTTTTTGTAAGCCATTGCTCTTTCTTTGGCTTCTGCATGGTCACCGCTGCATTTTGCACAACAGCTACCGTTTCCATGTTCGCAACTACTCATGATCTGTTCATTCTTGCTTTTATTCTTTGAGCCATTGCTTTCATCGCGTAGTCATGAGCTGGTGAACCAACTTCACTTCCTAATGCATCTGCGAATTTCTCGTAACTCTTTACAGGAACATTTGGTGTAGCAGGAGGAGTGGACTCAGGAGCATTTAACTGTGATATCTGGGCGGAATTGGTTGCTCCAGTTTGTGGTCTATTAGATGCCATCTCATTCGCAGCAGATGTTCTTGGATCTGCTTGGTACTTAGCTCTTAATGATTGGACTTCTTTGTTGGCAGGGGTAGCTCTTAGGTAAGTAGCAATCTCTGCTTTGTATTTATTAGCTAAATCAGTTCCTTTGCCGTATTGGTAGAGACCTGATTCTTTATCACCTTCTGGATTTAAACGAGTATTACTGATATAGACAGGAGCTTGGTTTGATTCGGAAGGCTGGACTGTATTTGCTCTTGCAATAGCCTTCATCAAATCATGAGTTGGCTTAGCGTTTGGATCTCCTTTCACATAATTGCTTCTCCACTCTTCACTAATGGAATCTTGCAGTAATGCGTTTTGGGCACGATTAACAGCACTGTCATCGATCTTTTGATTTGCCAATATTGTTTTATTTTCTAAACCAGGGACTTCTTTCATGAGTCGACTAAACTCTTCCATCCCTTCATTAGTGATTTCAGTAGGCGATCCAATTCTGTAGTCAACTAATTCAGGATTATCAGGATAATTTTTGTTATATTCAAAAACTTGAAGATCTGTTTTATATTCGTTTCCATCAGGAGCTGTGTACTTTAAATATTCTTTGACTGCTCCATCTTCTTCAACCATATAAGTATCTTCTCCTCGTCTAAGCGTTTTAATCGGTGTTCGATGGTTAAGTCTGATATCTTCCACTGCTTCTGCCAATGTCATCTGGACATATTCAGTAGTCCTAGCAGGATCTTCTGCTGCAGATAAACCATGCGGCACGCTTGGGATATCTGGTGTTATTCCGACAAGATCTCTTCCTGTTGTTGGGTCGATTGTTGGAACACCCTTGTTCTTTCCAGATCGTTCATCTGATGCAACTGTTGGATCGGATCTTCTTACTCCTGACACCAAAGCAGTTGGGTCAACCATTGCGACTTGAGCTGCTCTTGTGTCGAATCTCTTTCTATCCCAGTCTTCCCATCCAGATCTAGTTTGAACCTTCTCTCCTGACTTCACCATTGGCACTTGCATAATGAAGTTACCATCTGCATCTCTGGCATATGCAGCATCTCCCTTAGCCCATACAGTTTTACCGTATTTATCTTTTGTTGGAGGAGCTTTCTTCCTTTCTACTTCGTCACCAACTAGGACTGGTACGCGATATCCATCAACAACAACTTCTTGAATGTTCTTATCTAGAGGATTACGGCGTCCTCCACGTAAATTTCTACCAGCACCTTGCTCTGCCTGTAGATCTGATAATTCACTACCACCAATACTACGGAAAGGTTCGCCTCTAAGTTTGATCGACGCAGCTTCCTCTGGAAGATTGCCTTTTGATGCTGCTAATACAGCGTTTTGTGCCGCAAGATCTGGCTTTAATTCGCCAGATTCCATGATTTCTTTAATTAAAGAGGGAGGAAGGGTGTTGATTCCTTTTCTTCCAAGAGTTTCAGCAATTTCAACGCCTTTAGCGGGACTGATTCCCAAAATATCAACGTATTCCCTAGCTAAATTTGCAGTTTCCCTAGATACTGGTCTACCTATTTCAGCCGATAGCACCTGTTCAGCGGTATTTGTTTCTGCTTTTCCTGTGAGTGAGGCAACGACTCTATCTAATCCAGCTAATAGTCCCTCTCTCTTTTTGACTGGCTTACTTTCCCCAGTTGATTGGGTGGCTAACGCTTGTGCAATCCTTTCATCTATTGGATTTTCTCTTTCGTAAAAGCCTTCTCTAACTGTTCCTTGGCGTAACTTCCTAGTAGGGGCAGGTAATCCAGCAATATTTTGTTCCTGGGGAATAGGACCCATGAATCTTCTTTCATTGGTATCATCCCAACGACGATGTTCGCCAACCATTTATTGATGCCGAGTTGTTAATCCTTATTAAGAAGTCTACTAAGAATTAATTAGTTAGATATTGGAACGACTACCAGTAAGAGCTATTCAACGTAACGATCTTATCTTTCACGTCATCATCTGCATATTCGTTGTAGTAACCGTCGCTCATGACATCGAACGCGACTGTAATTCTTACATCTTCTCCCATATATACGTTTGTCCAATGTGTTGTACCAGCATTGAATAATTGAATTTCTCCGATTTTGTTTTTAATTGCTCTTCTTTTTCCAAATGCTTCATAACTAGTGGAAGTTGTCCCATCTGATTGGATTGTCAGGTTTCCGCTCATTAGTTGTCTGGGATCTAGTGGATATGGCGAGTGTCTATGAGGGAGGACCTGGTCTCCTTTCCTCATTACGTTTGCCCAACATTTCACATGTAAATCAGTTGGATCTCCTCCGCTCCAGTCTTCATAACCTTTTGATATCCAATGTTTCAATCGTTCTGCTTCTTTCCATTTCAAAACGTTGTACCAATAAAACCTAGAAGTCAACGAATTTGGTCCTAATCCTGTTCCACTATCTCCGCTTGATCCATCACCTTGGAGAGGAGGAAACTTTTTAATAATCTTTGGTTCCTCTTTTAAGATCTTTTCTGCCAAAAGTGAGCAGTCGATGTCACTTAAAAGACCAAAAGTAAGCATATATTCCCACAGATGTCATACAACTCTAGATGTTATTAATTTCAATAGCGGCCTTACGTCTCATCCGTTTTTGAAAAATTGGAAATTTTTTGGGCCTCGTGTGAAATAGGGTAAAACTTTTTTTGGCTGAAAAAATAGGGCACAACTTTCCTTATGATTCAATCTTTCCCTATTTAGGGCCTCGCGGGAAATATCGAGTTTTTGTTGCGCCGCTCGGTATACATCTCACACCCCCCACAAGGTTTAAACCCTCTCAAACAAAAAAAGAACTAGGCACTTTACCTAACAATTACATGAAGAATGAATGGAACGAATGAAGAAGAACATGAGAAACATTTGAGAACTAACAACAGTGCATTTAAATTCTGATGTTAATCTTATGGTTCTTATGTTAACTTCTGATTCTTTAGCTGACTCTTGATAACCACAGTGCAGACCAATCACACTCACTCGTCATCCGCCTGGTTACTAACCTAAGTTACCACGAGATACCATATGTTCTTTCCTTTTGTTCCGTTTGTATCCTTAGTGAGCAACAGTTGTCGAGTATGGGTGTGTGTCTATAGCGCACTAGTGGACCACCCTTCGTTGCCGTGCGGCTACACAAATTATCAAGAGGCAGCAGCGGTTTTCAGTTGCTGGATACCTTAGATCTCTTCAGTAATCCTACTGTAACCCAAGCGAATAGGGTACCAATATCTAACAGTATTTAACCTTCTTCGCCTTTAATTTATATCTAAGTCTCCTTGTGTGGTTAATGCAATATACCCCTTCTAAAATTACGTCTACCTATGTGTGTCGTTATTACTTATACAACTATTCCTGATGTTAATCTCAAGAATCTGATGTTAGTTTGATGTTAATTGCTGTTAATAGCGTCAACTAACAACGGTGCTCTTTAATGAGAAATTGGATTACATGGGATATTTTCCTCGACGAGAACGGAGACTACCAGTGGTGTCCAGACAGCGTTTTCTACCCAGAGAATTACTGTCCACACCCTCTCGGT
>MDTB01052908.1_pt1 | contig 17146 bp, 7 predicted proteins | sample 811161 | NCBI WGS metagenome assembly MDTB01 (sample SAMN05326650, study PRJNA326480) | marine metagenome | isolation source: seawater | place: Mediterranean Sea | collected 2009
ATAAACTGTGATCTTTCGGGAGTAATCGATTTCGTGAGTCTCGACGATCAAGGTTTTGAAGTTCTTTGGATCAACTTTCCCAAATTCTTTCCGGGCAATACCGGGATTGAGTAGTTTGGTGGTTTTGGAATCGATATTAAATTGGGTCACCTTTCCGTATGGAACATTTTTAACATCATTGCGTTCGGGTGCTGCTTTATAAACTGGGCCAATCAGGTAATTACCCACCGCATCGACTGGTGGGTTGACCTGAACTTTATTATCGAGGCGAATGAAGGTGGGCGCGCCGGGGGCATCGAAGGCGCGGACTGGTGGCTTCGGCCTCTTAGCATACGAACTTTGGAGGACGAAAATGGTCCCGAGAGCAAGGAGTGTAGTGGATTTCATAAGGTTCATATTTTGAATGAGAAAATTGACGAGTTTGGAGTATGAGCGCTGGAGGAACAAGCTGCTACGAGGTAATACTCGTTTTTGCTTGGGGTCGCAATCTTACATCAAGCGGTTTGCTAGGAAGGTCAGACTTTGTGCTTTTTGTTCTCAGCTAATTTGGAGGTTAGATTTTGACCAAGCTTCATAGGAATCGCAGCGTTGAGAGCTAAATGAATTTGACTCATGGTGGGAGAATCGTCATACTCACACTTTAATCTTCATTATGCATTCTCTTGTCCCTCAATCACTTGTCTCGTTGCTTTACCTCTTGCCCGTAGTGAGCTACGGGCAGATCTCAGATGATTTTAACGATGATTTTGATGAACAAAGTTGGCAAAACCTAAACCCGCTCAAGGATTTTGTGGATTGGGCTTATTTTATCAATGACTCAACTTATCGTATGATTTCTGGAGCTTCGCCCGATCCAGATGCTCTAGGTCAAGCCCGGATTGGGGCAATGCGAAAAGATGCCAATTACTCCGCATTTCGAGTGGGGGTTGATTTAGCGCCATTCGATCCCGCAATCGAGCAAGACGTAGGGGTGTTAGCTCGGATCACAAGTGCGGGTCTCGGAACGACAAGTGGTTATGCTGCAACGATTGATACTGATGAAAGCCGAATTTATATTGCTAGGATTGATTTAGAGCAGCCTACGGTATTGGGTGAAGCTGATTCTCCTCTTGATCCTGAAAAGAATTATCAGCTTGTCTTCCATGGATATGAGGGACGATTTCTGGCTGAGGTCTTTGACGTGACTAACCTAACAACGCCTCTTTTTTTCGCGGAGGGTGAAGATGACACCTACCAAAGTGGACCTGCAGGACTTTTTGGTGCTGCAGGTCAGCCTGATGGTAATATTAATTTTGCTTTTTATAATTATGAATCGGATGATCGGCCTGATGTTGACCAAGACGGAATGCCTGATCCGATTGAGGCGACGTTTTTTGGTAATTTAGATCAGCCAGGAGATGCTGATTTCGATGGCGACGGCCGGGATAATGCTCAGGAAATTGAGGATGGGACCGATCCCACAGCGAAAGATTCTTCAGTGAAAGTAATCTCAGTTGATGTTTCCGGAGATCGCTTATCGCTCCAATTTAGAACTTTGGTGGGGAGGAACTATCAACTTGAGACGAGTGGGGATTTGACGAACTGGGTCGTTGATACCGAAGCAGAATTTGAAGAAGAGGAAGATGGAATCGCCAAGTTTTTAACATCTCGAGGGATCGGCCGAAAATTTGTGCGGGTGGTGGAACCGTAGAATTTTTCGAATCCTAGATTGGGAAATTGTTAGAGTTGGAGAGCTGACTTTTCGTATTCGTCGTTCCGAGGTGCGGACTAAATAGAATCTCCCGGGGAGTTTTGGCCTTAATCCTTAGGCTAAAATCGGTTTAATAACGTTTCCACCAACATCGGTGAGGCGAAAGCGGCGGCCATTGTGAGTATAGGTGAGCTTTTCGTGGTCGAAGCCGAGTTGGTGAAGGATCGTGGCGTGGATGTCGTTGACGTGTGCTTTGTCGACGGCGGCGTGGTGGCCGATTTCGTCTGATTCGCCGTAGCTGATGCCTCCTTTAATTCCGCCGCCCGCCATCCAGGTGGTGAAACAATGCGGGTTATGATCACGACCCGGTTTTTGCGATTTCTGGGAAAGCGGAAGTCTGCCAAATTCGCCGCCCCAGATGACGAGGGTGTCTTTTAGTAAACCACGCTGTTCAAGGTCGGTGAGTAGTCCGGCAATGGGAGTGTCGGTTTCGCCAGCGAATTGGCTGTGGTTGCCTTGGATGTCGTTGTGGCCATCCCAGCTCCGCTGGTTGGCCATACCGCCGGAGTAGATTTGAACGAAGCGAACACCTCGTTCTACCATGCGGCGGGCAGTGAGACATTGGCGCGCGACGTGGTCGCAGCGTTTTTCGTCAATTCCATAAAGTTTTTTGATGTGCTCGGGCTCTTGTTCGATGTCGAAAGCCTTCGGGGCAGCGGTCTGCATGCGATAGGCAAGTTCGAAACTTTTGATACGCGCCTCTAGTTCGGCATCGCCGGGGCGGGTTTCGAGATGTCCGCCGTTGAGCTTTTTAAGGAGAGCGAGCTGTCGAGTTTGTTGAGCATCATCCATATGGGCTGGGCGATTTAGATTGTCAATTGGATCACCCTTGGGTTTCAGCCACGTCCCTTGATAAACGCTTGGAAGGAATCCTGCTCCCCAGTTAGCGGCGGCTCCTTTAGGGAGGCCACGATTGAGAGGATCGGACATGACGACGAAGGCGGGAAGGTCGCGGCTCTCGCTACCGAGGCCATAGGTGACCCATGAACCGAGGCAAGGATTACCCATTCGAGGGAGGCCGGAGTTCATCATGAAGAGGGCCGGGCTGTGGTTGTTCGACTCGGTGTAGCCGGAGTGGATGAAAGCCATTTTATCAACGTGTTCCCCAAGTTTGGGAAAAATGGACGAGACCATCTTACCGCACTGTCCGCGTGGGGTGAATTCAAAGGGCGACTTCATAAGTGGCCCCACCGAGTTGGCAAAGAAACCGGTGTTTTTATCGAAGCCCTTGAGCTCCTTACCATCCAATTTTTCTAGCTCTGGTTTGTAGTCCCAAGTGTCCACTTGGCTGGGGCCTCCATTGATGAAGAGCCAGATGACTGACTTTGCCTTCCCAGGAAAATGGGCGATTTTGGGGGCAAGTGGATCGCTTGTTCCAAGGAGTCCTTCGTCTGCGAGGAGCGAGGCGAGACCGAGGCCTCCGAATCCTGCTCCGGCTTTTTGCAGCCAATCACGTCGGGTATAAAAATCGGTGGGGTTCATGGGAGGTAGATGAATTCGTTGAGGCTAAGCATGACCTGAGAAAGGTCGGCGAGCGCGAGTTGAGCCGCGTTCTTTTCCTTGGAGTAAGAGGTGGATTGGGAGTCAAAAAAGGCGCGACTGTTAGTGAGTTCAGCAAGAGTCGGTTCGCGGGTGAGAGTTCGAAGGTAGAGTTGGCGAATAGCCTCGTCGGGTTGGCTGGCGTCCAGGTTTTGCGCAAGTCCGTGAGCCCATTTGACAACTTGTGGGTTGTTCATGAAAAGAAGAGCTTGGGGTGCGATGGTGGTGCTTGGCCGGCTGCCTTGACTGACGAGAGGCTCGGGTTGATCAAAGACCTGCATGATAGGAATGAGGCGGCTTCGCTTGATCATAAAATAGATACTGCGGCGGCGATGACTTTCGTCGAGAGTTCCCGGGCCAAACATAGTGGTGTCGAGCTGGCCGGAGGCTGCGAGGATGGAGTCACGGATCACTTCTGCTTCGAGGCGTCGTGGGGTAAAGCGCCAGAGAAATTTGTTGGTGGGGTCAATGGCGGCTTTTTCTTTGGACGGTTCGCTGCTTTGGAGCCAAGTTGCACTCAGGAGAATCTCTCGATGAAGTGCCTTGATGTTCCAGCCGCTGCTGATGAGTTTTTGGGCGAGGAAATCGAGGAGTTTTGGATGGGTTGGGAGTGCCCCTTGAAGTCCGAAGTCATTCGGAGTAGCAACGATCCCTTTTCCGAAGTGATGGTGCCAGAGTCGGTTGACAGCGACACGGGCGAGAAGGTGGCCTGCTCCATTCTCCGAGTCGGTAATCCAATTGGCGAGACTGCGCCGGCGATAGCTGGTGCGGGTCCAATCAACGGGTGGCTCTTCTTTCCAATGATTTCCGGATTTACCGTTTCTCATGAGGATCTGAAGGTAGTTTGGATTAGCAATTCCCTTTTTTTGTTTAGGGTCGCCGCGGCTAAGAAAGTGTGTCTGTGGATAAAAGTGGGGAAAACCTCGGCCGTCTGCATGGTGCTTGGTTGGACTGAATCCTTCACTGGTGACTTGGACTTTTGCGTTTAAGGATTGGGGTTTGGAAGTCAGCGATTCGCTTACGGCATCATTAAGTTGGTTCCAGCGGTGATCGCTTTGCCTAAAGAGTGGAAGGAGCGATTTACGGTGCTCTTCGGTGAGACGTCCCGTCAAAAGACCTTTGAGGGCCTTTTCTATTTGAAAATTTTTGCCTTCGCCGACTTTGACTGGTGGGGAGATATTATCGCTGACCGAGATACGAAACCGCCCGAGGCTATGTTGGGTGTTGGTGTGGAATCTAAGCTGGAATTCGAGTGTTGTGTTTTCCCCGATCGTGAGGGGGTCGGAAAGTTTGAACACAGCCGCTTGGTCCTTGCCGATTCCTCCGAGATCAACGGCCCATCCGGTGCTATTGGGATCGGAGTCGAAGGAAGAAACTGCGGATAAATTGGTTTTGTTTTGTTCGTGAGTGGCTTGAGCTGAGGTGAGTTTGAGCAGCTGCTTCTCCTTTCCAGGTGAGTTGGCGAAGATTTTAAGATCAGTGAGCGAAAAGTTCCCATTACTTGCCCGTCCGGGGCCTTTGCCTTTCATGGAGGCATGAGTGAGTGCTTCGATACGGAGGAAACGAATGGTTTGAGCGCCGGGCTTTGTTGTAAGAGTGTAAGTTTCTTTCGCCGGAGTTCTCCCTGAAGCGAGAATGGCCCCATCAGTCTGCGGGGTGAGAGTGGTGACAGCTTGATCGGAGGTTGTTTTGACGAAGTTCAGGGTGTTCCAGTCGCTGGTCGCGAGTTTTTCGGGTGTCTTGCTCTTGAGCCACTGGTGGAAGGCTTTGGTCGTATCAGGAAGGTTTTCGTAGGTTGTGAGAGCTTCTTGGAGGGCTTGGTGGGAAGATTGCCATTTCTTAAGTGAAGCAACGTAAGTGTCGGAGTTGAGCGGGATGTCGACCTCGCTGCGGATTGTCGAAGTGAAGACTGAGACGAATTGGTAATAGTCTTTAACCGGGATTGGATCGAATTTGTGATCGTGGCATCTTGCGCAACCGATGGTGAGGCCAAGCATGGCGGTGCCAGTCGTAGCGGCCATATCATCGAGTTCGTCATAGCGAGCGCTCTCGAACTCCTTTTCGGTGAGCTGGGTCGGAAAGACTCCGGCGCCCATAAATCCAGTGGCCATCATAGCGAGAGGGTTGGATGGTGCGATTTCATCGCCGGCCAGTTGCCAGCGGATGAATTGATCCCAAGGCATATTGGAGTTGAGGGCCTTGATAACGAAGTCGCGGTAGTGGTAGGCAAACTTACGGTCGTAGTCTTGCTCGAAGCCATGGCTTTCGGCAAAGCGGGCAGCATCGAGCCAGTGGCGTGCCCAGCGCTCCCCGTAATGAGGGCTAGCAAGAAGTTCGTCGATAAGTTCGGCATGTGGTTTTGAAAGGGCGTCTTTCAGTTGTTGTGGGCTAGGTGGAAGTCCTATGACTGATAAGTAAGCGCGGCGAATCCGGACTGAATCTGAGGCCTGTGGGTTTGGAGTAAGATTTTTCTCAGCTAGTTTGGCGAAGGTGAAGTGGTCAAGGTCGTTCTTGATTTGAGAGTGGCTAATGACGGGCGGCTTTGGGTCTGCAAGGGATTTGAATGACCAAAACTCACGATCACTTGGGGTGACCTGCATCGCGGTGGATTGGGTGCCTTTTTTCTCCAGTAAGGGTTTGTCGTAAGGGGCTCCAAGAGCGATCCATTTTTGAAAGTCGCTGACAAGTGAATCAGGGAGTTTAGCTTTTTTGGGAGGCATTTCGGGTTCCTCTTCGTGGCGAATGAGGCTGAGAAGATAGCTTTTCTCGGGCCTCTCGAGATTGATCGCGGCTTCAGTCTCGCCCCCTTCAAGAAGAAGTTCGCGAGTTGAAATATCGAGTCCAGAGCGGACCTTTTCGTCCCCGTGGCATTTCAGGCAATTTTCAATGAGAGCTGGACGGATGGATTTTTTGAAGAGATCGGTCCCGGCCTTCATCCGCGTCGCATGGTTGGGCGGAATCGTATCTGCGTGAGAGGAGACGATGAGAAGAATGAAGGCGAGGCTGTTGAACAGTTTCGGCATACCTCCGGTATGCTCTCATAAGTCTTGGGTGTGCGGACAGAAAGAATTTCAGGTTCTCTTGTGAGCTTATGAATTTGGACTTCTTTTTCGCAAAGAGAATGGACCTTGTTGTTGGGTCGGAACGATGCTATCCTTGAAGCTAATGGAATCGTCAATTAAATGCATTTCGTCGATTGTATCTGAGAGAAGTTTCATCGTTCTGGGGGCTATCCTTATGCTATGGCCAAAGATTTCGTATGGTCATGGGACGGTGATTAGTCCGGCTAGCCGGGTGTATCGCATCTTTCAGGAAGGACCAGATTCGGCGAATAGTCCCTCAACAGTGGCGGCCCTTGCGGTAGCGGGAAGCAATCAATATTACACTTGGAACCAAATCTCTCAAAACGTGCCTAATTACGCCGCCGCGGCATTCAATGATTCTTATGCTGCGGTGATTCCGGACGGCCAACTTGCCAGTGGTGGGAATATCGGGCAATCGGGCTTGGATTTTTCGGGGCTCGATCTGGCCAGTGATGCGTGGCATTGGCCGGCAACCCCGGTGGCGGCGGGACCGCTCGAAATCAACTGGTTTGCGACTGCGACTCACGATCCTTCTTATTTTAAGGTTTGGATTACCAAAGATGATTACGATCACCGTTCGCCATTGAGCTGGGATAAAATGGAATACCTCGGACAGGTTCCCCATACCAAAAGCGGGAAAAACTATACTCTTCCTGTGACACTACCTGCACGAACGGGGAGGCATGTTCTTTACGTGGCCTGGCAACGGATCGATCCGGTTGGCGAGGTGTTCTTTTCTACCTCTGATATTATTTTTTCAAACGACCCGGTCGATCCTGATGCAGATCCGGTAGTGTCGATCGAAAGTGCCATAGTGAATGAGGGTGATCGCACTGCTACGGTCAATCTTAGTCTCTCCAAGGAGGTCCCTGTTGGAAGGACTGCCAGGGTTAGCTACGCTACTTCCGATGTGACTGCGGAAGGGGGCAGTGATTATACCTCTGCCGTGGGCATAGTGGAATTTGGGGAGGGAGAGGACCGTGGAATTTTGACGATCCCGATTACCGATGACACGGTGATGGAAGAGCGGGAAGTGTTCTCGATATCATTAACCAACCCAGTTGATCTTTCGATTGGGGTTTCGCTTGCGACGGTGACGGTCGAAGATGATGACAACAAAGTGGGCGGGAGCACAGAGTGGGAACTACGAGACGATTGGGATAGCGGCTTCAATGGTTGGGTGACTCTTAAAAACAACAGAAACCAACCCCTCGAAGCTCCGGTTCTAACCTTCAGTTTTCCCGACGATGAGAGGGCAGTAGTGGTTTGGGGTGGGCCTAACCTTGCTGAACTTGGTGGAGGAAGCTATCGGGTGACGGGGTTACGGAGCATTCCGGCGGGAGGAAGTATTCGGATCGACCTTGGAGTTCAAAATACCTATACAGAGGCGAAGCGAGAACCTGAGAATATTCGTCTCAACGGATTGTTGGTTGGGGTGTTTCAGCCCAAGATGTTTCTTTCGCGTGGTGAATTGCGATTTGAGTCCTTTGCAGGTTTGAGTTATCAGATGCAGATATCGGCAGACTTGCAAAGGTGGGAGGACTCTGGTGAGCCCATTGAAGGAACCGGTAGAGAGATGGCCATTCGTGATTTTTCAAACGCTGAAAAACAGCGCCAATTTTACCGGGTGAAGCTTTTACAATAATTCTCCTTCGTTCGCTAGAATGCCCTTTTTCGGAGAATTCGCTTGCTACGTTTTGGAGCGAAACAGCCATTGTTTACTGCAGGGTGACGCGGAGGCGAAGAAATTGTTTGGTGGTGAGAGAATTGACAGCCTGAAATGAAAGAGTGGATGTTCCATCACCATTATCGATAGCCTGATTAATTTGGTTGGTGTGGCTGGGACCACTTCGCCAGTTTTCGAGGTCGGAGGATACCTCGACAAGGTATCGAAGAGGGTTACTGCCATTGCGAACACGAAAGGTGAGAGTGGCGCGTTGATCAATAGTCGAAAGGGCTGGCCGAGGATTTTCGGTGGTAAGGTCGGCACCAAAAGCATACGCTAAGAAGTTGGTCAGATCAGAGTTTTTAAAAGAATCGAGAGCATTGGCTTCTCCTTGATTACCAAGCCAGTCTTCAAAGGGGGTGTCTGATTCGTCAAGCCCCGGAGTTCCAGTGCTGGCGAAGCTGCTACGCCAATTGGAGGCAAGAGCGTGGTCGGAACCGATCGTGGGAGCAAGAAGGGTAAGTGATGAGCCCGAACCATCGGAGCTGGTTGGCCATGGGGTAGAATCGGAGTAGACAAAATCGCGAATTGCATCGCCGGCACCAAAAGAAAGCTTTAACCGCTCCCCGCTATTGCTGAGCTTATTATTGGAGTCCCATTCTCCGATTATTGGAAGCCCTTTGCCGTAGCGGAATTCGAAAGCAGGAATGCTGCGCACAACGAGGATGATTTCGTCAGGAGCAAGCTTGGATTGGCTGGCATTGAGGAAGTCAAAATCAACTCCTTTGGTGAAACGGAGGTCGTTGAGATCAAGAGTAGTTGAGCCGACGTTCTTGAGCTCGAGATATTCAAAGAGATTATCGTCATCGAATCCGGCAGCAACTTCCACTGGGCTTGGATCAGCGGGATGATACATGACCTCGGTTATGATAAGGCCATCAATGTAAGGAGTGATGTCGGGAAGCGTAGTTGTGAAGGTCACTGGAGCAGACCAATGGCTCCAGCGTCCGGTATCGTCTTGGTGTCGGACACGAGCCCTGTAAGTGGAACCCGATTTGATAGCTGTGGTGGGTAGGTTGATGACGTTGGAGAATTTAGTGAGTTCACCGGATTCCCAGGAAGCGTCGATTTCAAGATCGCCGGGTTGATCGATGCGGGCGAGGCGCCATTCAAGAGCGCCGAATGTTCCATTACCTTGGGGGTCTGAGAATGAGGTGGTATGGAAAGAGATGGCGTTGGTGGGGAATCCGGCAGCGCCGTTGTAGGTTAGGACTGGAGTCGCTGGGATTCGAGAGGCTTCGCCATTTTCGCCCTGATGAATGTCGAGCCAAGAATCGCGACCCTGGCGTCCACTTGCCCCGTTGTCGTTGGCTTGGGGCATGGCAGAGCCATTCCCGCCGGGCCACGAACCGCCGGAGAAGGCAAAGTTTTTCATATCTTGAACATAGCTGTTGAGGGAATTGATACCGGGGCCTGAGAGGTGGTTATAGTTCCCGGCATCTGAGGGAGCTCCTTTCCATCGGTTGAAGTCGGCGGGGACAAGAGGAGCAATAATGGAGGCGAAGTCATCGATCACTTGGTTAATTTGATCTTCCTGCCAGAGGAGGTCACGCATTTCACGGACAGTGTTGTAGTAGGCAGGCCAAAGGGTAGGATTAGAGGAGTTGTCGCTTCCTCCTCCGCTGGCATTAAAAAGCGCATTGTAAACGACATCATGCCCGCTGTTGTAGGTAGGTCCCCAGGTGGAATCAGTGTCCCAGGGGAGGATCCAAAGTTTACCAAAATTATTATTGGCGGGAAGATAGTTGGGCTCGAAGTAGTAGACCATGTTTTTGTTGGCAGAGGGCCAGTAATCGTAGTGGCGGAGAGCTTCGACCATGGCATGATAGGCGTAGTAATTCTCTAGGTTAACGTGGGCGTCGATGTATGCGGGGGAATCATTGCCATCGAGGTTTCTTTCGATGGTGTTGTGGTCGCTCCCATTAAAGGGTGCAAACTTGCCTTGGTATCGCTGCTGTTGTTGCCAGTCACTTGTTTGGTTGATGAGCTTGTAAAGATTTCCTTTTTTGAGGTCGTGTTGTTCGAGGAAACGGACATCGTAAGTTTCCGAGACAAAGTAAGTCCCGTTGTAGTCACCGCGCCATTGGTCGGGAGATTCGGCCTCATCATCAATGACACGCCATTGCACGAAGAGTGGTGTTGCGGCAGGGACACCCATTTTTGAGAAGAGGTGGTAGTTGACCGCTTCGTTGAGGCCGAAGGTCATGGTTTGCCGATTGCTGTTTGCTTTTCCCAGAGTGAGAGTCCGCCAGGGATTTTTAAATTTTTTTCCGTTTTGATCGCGGGCCTCAAGGAACTTTCCATCGTTGAAGCGAACGCGCATGGAGCGCTTTCCACGGCCCTGGTAGCGGCCGTTGGCGCCCCGAAGGCGGAAGCGGATATTATCGTAAACCTTTCCATCGTAGACCATGGTGGCATTCCAATTGTAGAGGAAGCGGGCCGAGGTTCCTTGATTGATTTGGTCGCTACTGTTGTAGGCTACGGCTTCCGTGTAATCTTCTTTTCGAATGATGAGGTGGTAGACGGGGATGGTATTGGCCATGGTGTTGGCATCGATGCTCTGGTAGGCAGGGACTCCATTGTAAACAAAGTAGGCGAAGTTACGCGAGGGATCGTCTTGATAGGGAACTCGGGCGGAATTGTTAGCTGAATCTGTCACGGTGATCCGGTAGCGGATGAGGTGACGATGGCCGAAGGCGGGAATGATGGCGGAGAAGAAATCGTCGCCCGCGATAGTATCGCCGTTAGAACCGTCATCGAGCATCGGTACTGTAATCCAGTTGTTTTCGTAAGCAGGGTTTTCTAACCTGGGTTGGGAAGTGTTGATATTATTACCGATAATCGGAAGGGGGAGCTGGGATGGAACGTAGTCTCCAGGAGCGATAAGCTGATACTCGAGAGAGACAGAGGCAACGCCATCAGGGTCGGTTATTTGAGCTGAGATAACGACGGGATCGGACGAAGTAGGTTCTACTGGAGTATGATTGACCTTACGGATATTAGGGGCAGCGTTTGAAGCGGAACTGACATTAGGAGCGCCGGGGGTGGGCTGGGCGAGGGCGTCTTCTGCGGAGGGGCGAATGATTTGCAAATCGAAGCCGAGATCGCTGCTGCTGGCAGTGGCATTGAATAGATGGATGGCGATCGTGTTATTGCCTTCTACGAGAAAGGAGCCGGCATTGGGGATCAGTTTTTTGTCGAAAGCGCCTTCGCTACCGGTGCCGGTTGCGGTGTCATCGATGGTAGGATTTTCATTTTCGTCAAAGCGGAAGCGGTCGACTTCGGTGCCATTGATCCAGATGATAAAGCCATCGTCAGCCGTGTAATTAAGAAGGAGTTGGGAGGGGATTTCGCCTGGGACGATAGTGAAAGTATTGCGCAAGAAAATGGAGTTGAAGTTGGAACGCATATTTGGAACGACGGTGTTTAAGGTGACGCCGTTAACTACTCCGTAACCGATGGGAAGTTGAGTGTTGTTGTTCCAGGAGGTGTCTTCAGTAAATGCGGGAGTGCGCCAGGCTGAGGTGGGGATCGAGGCCTCGGTTTCCCCAGGTCGCCAGGTCCAGCCGGTGGAGGAGAAGTCAAGGAGGCTCGCTTCGGGCAGAGCGCTTTGGGGGATGGAGGCTCGCCAAGAGCTGCCGAGGGAATTGTTGAGGGAAGGATTGATTAGTTCGATGGAGGCTCCGCTGCCATCTGACGCGACTGGCCAAGGGAAGCCGACTTTGTAATCGACTTCATCAACTATGGTGTCTGAGATATCGCGAAGGCGGATGGTCTCGCCGGCAGAATCGAGATTGCCAGAGAAGGGGCCGAGGGCGGTGACGCCAAGGGTGGATTGGAGGACGGCGGGGTCTTCTGCAATCACAAGGTAGCCGCCGGCGTCGATCTTGGTATTGGCAGGGAAAGTGAAATTGACAGCGCTACTGAGTCGCCAACTAGAAAGGTCGACAGAAGAAGAAGAGGGATTGTGAAGTTCAATGAATTCTTGGGCGATATGGTTATCTGGTGGATTGGCGTAGATTTCGTTAATAACGATCGTCTGTGCGATCTTAATAGCACGAAGAGTGAAATCTTCTTCAAAAGAGAGACCCACTTGGTCAGTAGCGCGGAGGCGAATGCTAAATATCTTATCGGCTTCTCCTGAGAAATCGGCAGCGGTGCGGAGTTGATTTCCTACAATCGTAAAGAGATTATTGTGGGTGTCTCCTTTGCCAGGTGTAAGTGAATAGGTGTGAGAGTCGTTGAGGTTAGGATCGGTCGTTGAGAGCGCTGCGAGATAGTTGCCTATTGGAAGATCCGTCGAGAAGTCGAGGGAGCTTAATGAAATCGCATTCGGTGGGCTGGGGGCTTGATCGACCGTGATCGTAACTTTAGCGGGTGGAGATTCGTATTTGCCATCGTTTGATTTATAGGTGAAAGCGTCGAGCCCTGTAAAATTTGGGAAAGGAGTGTAAGTGAGATTTGGCGGGGTGCCGCTAAGAGTCCCGTTAGTGGTCTGACTGATTACGATGAAGCTGAGCTCGGGTTTTGGGTGGAGGTTAGAATCAACGCCGCTAAGAGTAATCGAGAGCGAGGTGCTTGCAATTGTCTGAAGGGATTGCTCGTTAGCGGTGGGAATACCCGGATGAACTTTAATTTCTAAAGTGCGCGACTGGATCATTTCTGGAGAGTTAGTATCCCACGCTTTCAGAGTGAACGATTGAGTGGAAACAATTCCTCCACTATCTCCAATGGTGATCGGAATATCTCCGGCGGGGTTAGAAGAAGTATGGACAACCGCGTTAGCAGAATTTCGAATCTCTAGTGCAAGTGATCCCGTAAGATTTGAGGTTACGATATCCCAAGAAAGGAAGGCTGATTCTCCCTCTTGTCTTTGTTCGTGGGAGGTAGCGAAAGAATTGATTGAAAACCCTTGTCCTAGAGTGTTGTTGGGTCCGGCTTCGGAACTAGCGGCGACTTCGAGAGGGGTGAGTTCGCCTTCATAGATACGGAATTCGTTGACGGATCCGGTCATTCCCGGGTCACCCCAGCTAGTGGCACCGATGGCTTCGAAGTTGGTGTTAACGTTGGCGAGGTCGTTGGTGTTTATATCGCTGAGTTTTTGGACGCCGTCTATCCAGGTGTTGAGATTGCCGTCAGGTGAGACGGTAATTACGAGGTGGTGCTCTTCGTTTTGATTGACTTGTTCTCCTAGGAGCTTTGCTCCATCGCGGTCGACTCCGGTTTGTTGTCCATTCCCTCGGGTATGTGTGAAGGCGAGTTCTTGTCCGGCGGCGTTATTGCCAAATTGGAAGAGCTTACCCCAGGTGCCGGTACCAGTGTCGGTATACCACGTTTCGATGGTTACGCCGGTCGCCCCGAAGTTTCCGCCAATATCGACGGGGTTGGTGAAGGTCATTCGGTTGGCTGCGGTGCTAGAACCAAGACCTCTGAGAGTTAGTTTTCCCGAGGAAATGGTCGCTCCGCCTTCGAGAATGCCGGTGTTGCCGCCGGCCGAGTCAGTCGCATCAGTATCGAACGAATAGCGATGAGCAAGGGTGGCAGCCTGGGATAGCGAAAGAAGGGAGAAAAAGAAAAAAAGCGACTTCATATTCAAAGAATACTACAGAACGTAGAAGACTTCTGGGATCTATAAATAGTGATGGTGATGATCGGGTAAGATCAATGCCCTATTGATTCGTGATATCCTTGATACGGTAGAAAAGTCGCTTTCCAAGGGCTGTAGGATCGGTAAAGGTTGAGAGCTCGGAGGTCGCAACGAATTCATCGTCAATATCTAGCCAAAGAGGCGAGTCGGCAGAAAGGAGTTCGGGGGAACGGTCAATACGGTATCTCCGGCCGACTATAGAATTGAAGGTAATGATCACGGAATTATTGCTTGGATTCCTCGTGATGCTCGTGATCGCGAATTCCTTTTCACCCGGCAGGAAGTCAGGACCAGAGGCTAAGTTAACCGTAACATCATCCTCGGTCAGAGTGCCTTCCCAAATTCGAAATTCATTGACGCTGCCGAAGTGGCCGGGATCGCCCCAAGCGGTTGAGCCGATCGATTCCGTATTAGTGACGATATTACTCACTGGGTTGGTTGGCAGTTCGCTTATCTCTTTGGTGCCGTCGATCCAAAGATTAGTTGTGCCGTCGGGTTCAACACTGACAACGAGGTGGTGTTCTTCATCGAGAGAAAGGCGATCACCAGTGCCAAAAGGGATTGATGAAATTTCTTTGGCGCCGTTTCTATCGAGGCCGGGAGCTTGATCATTACCCCCTCGCTCGTTAGTCCAAGCAATTTCCTGTCCTGCATTATTAGTACCGAAGGTAAAGAGCTTCCCCCAAATCCCTGTGCCAGAGTCTGTATACCAAGTTTCAATCGTAAAACCGCTACCGCTGAAGTTGGAACCGAGGTCGACCGGGGAGGTAAACCCCATGCTAGATGCGGTAGGGCCGGTGCCGACCCCGTCGAGTTGTAGTTGGTTGTCAGATACGGACGCCGTTTCACGAAGGACTCCAGTATTCCCACCGACTGAATCGGTAAGTTCTGCCCCAGTATTAAAGGACCATCGGTGAGCTAAAGTCGGAGTAGCTGAACTCGGGTCATTGGCATCGTTGGGGTCAGAGTTGTTCTTGATTTCAACGTTATCGAAATAAAAGTCGCCATCGGAATCCTTACTAAGTGGGTTAGTAAGATGAACTAAGATTTCATCACCATCGGTGAGTGAGTCGTTATCTGAGTCTTTCAACAGAGGGTCTGTCTTTTCTTCATTTATTTCACGACCATCGTTTAGGTCATCCTCGTCTGTATCTGCTTTGTTTGGGTTAAGATTAAGGTTGAAGGTAAATTCTTCTAGGTTCGTGAGATTGTCTGAGTCGGGGTCATCGTTGGCGCCTTGGGAGAGATTATTCTCACCGAACCATTTTTCTTCCCAAGTGTCGGGGAGTCCATCGCCATCAGAATCGGAGACGACAAAGAGTTCCTCGGGGCCGGCTTCGGTACTAGCGGCGACTTCGAGAGAGGTGAGTTCGCCTTCATAGATACGGAATTCATTGACGGAGCCGGTCATTCCTGGGTCACCCCAGCTAGTGGCGCCGATGGCTTCGAAGTCAGTGCTAACGTTGGCGAGCTCGTTGGTGTCTAGGTCGATGAGTTTTTGGACGCCGTCTATCCAGGTGTTGAGATTGCCGTCAGGTGAGACAGTTATTACGAGGTGGTGCTCTTCGTTTTGATTGACTTGCTCTCCTAGGAGTTTGGCCCCATCGCGGTCGACTCCGGTTTGTTGTCCATTCCCTCGGGTATGTGTGAAGGCGAGTTCTTGTCCAGCGGCGTTATTGCCAAATTGGAAGAGCTTACCCCAGGTGCCGCTACCAGTATCGGTATACCACGTTTCGATGGTTACGCCGGTCGTCCCGAAGTTTCCGCCAATATCGACGGGGTTGGTGAAGGTCATTCGGTTGGCATCGATAGACGAGCCGAGACCTGTGAGAGTTAATTGTCCCGAGGAAATGGTCGCTCCGCCTTCGAGAATACCGGTGTTGCCGCCGACCGAGTCAGTCGTATCAGCATCGAAGGAATAGCGGTGGGAAAGAGTGGCATCTTGCGCAGGCAAAAAAGGCGCTAGGAAAAGGATAAAACTAAAGAGTTGGATGATGTTTTTCATGGAATGAGAACAAAGTTTTTTTGGGGGTTATTGGGTTTTTGAAGAGTAAGAATAAGCTTCCCCAATTCGAGATTCAACGATGAAAGCTATTTTCGAATAAGCTAAAAAAACTGATTTAGCCTGTAAGTTAATGGCTGGGGCTAATTTGCGCCAACATGAAAGATTTCGTGTAAAAGGCCCGCTCCAAGAAGGAGGCGGGCCTTGGAAAGAATTAAAGGTGATATCCTCCTTTAGGCCCGTCGACGACGTAAGACGAGAAGGCCCCCAGCAATGGTAAGCAGAAGACCACTAGGTTCCGGGATCGTATTATTAGGTCCAGATGCAAAGTTAGTTGCAACTTCGGTCGCACTGAGTTCGCCAGACCAGATTCGGAATTCGTCGACCGAGCCGTTCATACCAGGATCGCCCCAACTTGTGGCACCGATCGCTTCGAAGGTAGTATTGATACTGGATAGATCGTTGGTGTCGACATCAGTGAGTTTTTGGTTTCCGTCGATCCAAGTGTTGAGATTGCCATCTGGGGATACGGTGATCGCAAGATGGTGTTGAGCGTTTTGTGAGATTTGTTCTCCAAAGAGTTTTGCTCCATCGCGATCGACGCCGGTTTGTTGTCCATTTCCTCGAGTAAAGGTAAAGGCAAGTTCTTGTCCTGCGGCATTATTGCCAAATTGGAAAAGCTTACCCCAAGTGCCGGTTCCGCCGTCAGTGTACCACGATTCGATGGTCACGCCAGTTGTCCCGAAGTTTCCACCAATATCAACGGGATTGGAAAAGGTCATTCGGTTGGCCGCGGTGCTAGCACCAAGACCTGTTAGACTCAGTTTTCCGGACGAGACAGTTGCGCCGCCTTCTAAAACACCGGTGTTGCCACCGACTGAGTCTGTCGTATCAGTATCGAAAGAATATCGATGAGCGAGTGTAGCGCCATTGGCGAGCCCGACTACGAACGCTGAAGTTAGAATGAAAGTTGTCTTCATAGTGTATTTTAGTTTGCTTGTTTAACCCTGTAAGAGTAATCCAATTCGCACTGGGGTGTAAATCCAAAGTTTAGGATAGTTTTGTGCCGTATATGGAAGGTTTTGAGATTTTGGAGGGCTTAAATTTGTTATCCTAACGTTACCAAAGTGCTACTAATAGTCGAACTGCTATAAGGTTGTTTTAAAAAATGAGTTTTTGAGTAGTTTTGGACCCCTTAGAAGATTAGGAATGTGTTGCCCGAGAGGTTTTTGCTCAGATTATCCTGCGGCCGTTTTCATTTGTTCATTTTTTTTGGCAAAGTAAGCTCACACCGCTCGAGATAGTAAATTTAAAGTTAAGAGGTTTTTAGTTATGACGATTTTTCGGCTATCTTGGGCGGCGAGTATCGCGGTGATTGTTTCGTGTGGTGAGAGGAGTC
>MDTB01138359.1_pt1 | contig 17146 bp, 18 predicted proteins | sample 811161 | NCBI WGS metagenome assembly MDTB01 (sample SAMN05326650, study PRJNA326480) | marine metagenome | isolation source: seawater | place: Mediterranean Sea | collected 2009
ATCCGATCAGCGGCGCCATGGGGCCCGTAGCTTAGTCTGGTGGAGCTCCCGGCTCATAACCGGGCGGTCGTCGGTTCAAATCCGGCCGGGCCCACCAACAAGTTTTCCAAATCTAGCTTCAATTTCAGATTTGGTAATAGCCATTATGCTTTCAGTACCAAATCCTTCAACAGTTACAGAGGCAACAGCAGCTCCGTAATTCATTGCAGTCGTGATATTTTCTTCATCAATATTTTTATCAGACAAATATCCCATAGCTGCGCCAGCAAAACTATCACCAGCACCTGTAGGATCTACAAAATCGTTGACTTTGAATGCAGGAAGGTGTTTTGTCCCGTTTTTGGAGTAGAGTGATGCTCCATGCTCCCCCTTCTTTATTATTACAAATTTAGGCCCTTTTGCAAGTAAGATATCTGCGGCCTCATCCAAGTCATTACATTTTGAGTATTGCTGAGCCTCAGCATCATTTATGAACAGTATATTCACTTGTGAGACAACTGAATCTAATTTTTCATTTGCTATGTCTATCCACAAATTCATAGTATCCATTGCAATTGTTTTAGCTTTAACCTGTTCTAGAATTCTTAATTGAATATTCGGGTCATTATTGCAAAGAAGTAGAACATTAGTTTCTCTGTGTTCTTTTTTAATTTCCCAATCATAATGTTCGTTGATTATAAAATCAGTTTTGTGAGTTATAGCTTGAGACATATCGCCTTTGTATTCTCCAGACCAGTGAAAAGTAGGATAATCCAATTCACTTACGGATTCAATATTTATTCCATGTGCTTTAATTTTATCAAGGATAGTTTTAGGAAAATCATTTCCAATGGCTGCTACTAATGCAGTATCTGTGAAAATGCTTGATGAGATGCTAGAATAGACTCCAGCACCACCCACAATTCGTTGCTCACTTCTTTTTGGAGTTTTAAGATTATCCAAAGCTAAAACGCCAGCTACTAGTATCTTTGACACCATTATTACCCTAAGAGGGCTGTCTTTAAATCCCAAGCACTGTGCGCAAAGTATGGCGACCTCCCGCAAGATAGCTCTGCTTTTTGGTGCAGAAAATATTAACGCGATAATTGGTTGGATTGCATTATTATTTGTTGCTAGGAAAATGGGAGCTGAAGCAATAGGCGAATTTAGTTATGCAGTAAGTCTCGTCGGAGGCTTTACTTTCCTTGCATTTTTTGGTTTCAGAATGGCTCATGTTAAGAGAGTCAGTGAAGGTCTTGATTTGGGTAAATGCATAGGTACTTTTCTTTCTATAAGATTATTTTTGATTTCTCTAATGCTAATTACGTTTGCTTTCTTTTATTGGTTTTGGACTAGTTTTCTTGGTAAGGAGTTTTATGACATCCAAACTCCAAATTTAATTTTGTTAGTTCTTCTATACTACATTGTATTTTTAGTTACAGGAGTTGCTAGAGCTACTTTTAGCGGTCTCGAGCAAAGTGCAAGAGTTGCAATTCCTAATATCATTGGAACCTCAGTACGTTCCATTCTTTTCATATGTACTGCATTATTAGGTTGGGGAGTAATTTGGCTGGCAGCATCTCAATTAATTGGAATTTTGATAATAGCCCTTATTTCTTTATGGTATTTCAGAGATTATCCCATATCTAAACCAGACAGAAAGACATTTGAATCATATAAGATATTTGCATTTCCAGTAGCTGCAGCCTCTATTTTTGGTGTTTTAAAGCAATACATTGATAAGATATTCATAGGCATATTTTGGGCCGCTACAGATGTAGGCCTCTACTTTGGAGTTCAAAGAATTGCATTGTTCATAGGTACTTTAGCCTTGGCTATTGAAGAGATGCTTTTGCCCTCGATATCTAAAATGCATTCAAATAAGAAAGAAATAAGATCTTCAATATATGATTCTGAAAGATATGTAGCCATGGTTTGTATTCCGATAGTTGCAATGACTATAGTTTGGTCTAATGAAATTATTGAAGTATTCATAAGTCGAGAATTTTTACCTGCATCAAGAATTCTTCAATTTTTAGCCTTAGCAGCTTTGGTAAAGGTAGTAAACCGGCCTTGGTCAGTAGCACTACGAGGATCTGATAGGCCCGACCTAACTTCAATAATAAATATATTTTCTTCATCTATAAATATTCTTTTAATGTTAATATTAGTACCAAAGCAGATACCGCAATTAGGTTTAGAAAATTTAGCAGGAATGGGTGGTGAAGGGGCAGCTTTAGCCTTATTAATTTCAGAAATTATTCTTGGCCTATCACTAAGAGTATTATGTTATTCAGTATTAGATCTTAAACCTCAGTTACATTTTGTTTTACAATTGTTTTTAGCATTGGTAGTTGGAATAATAATGTGGCAAATACAAGAGGCTATTATAGTCGACAGATGGTATGAATTATTTTTATTTTCCGCTTTAGGAGGTTTTCTTTACATTTTTATTTTAGCAGCATTAGGTGGATTTGATAGGAAAGATTTTTATTTCTTCTGGAACACTTTGAATCCAAAAGCCATGAGTAATTATGTAGGAGAGGAACTTAAGAGGAAATAATGATATTTACAATAGTTCTTGTTGCAATATTTGTATTGGCAATTATTTCAATTTTTGCGTATCAGAAAATCTACAATCCGGGAAGACTTTGTAATGTGTGTTATCGTGTAGTTCCAGACCAGTCTCCGAATTGTCCTTTTTGTGATACAGAATTAGACTGGAACGATTAATTTCGGTCTAGAGAGTCTGCAATAATTTTCAGTGAAATACCTGTTGCAGCTCCCGCAATCAATCCAGTAATGACTCGTCTAGGATTCGTAGATTCATATTCAGTTACAAGTTGTATGGTTCCATCGAGGCCAATTGGCACTAGACAAAGAATAACTATTGGTAAAGTTAATTCTACTTTTCTTCCTAGTGCGAAAACAAAGCCGAAAGCTAATCCTACAAATATCCCTACATCTCTAGCACAAAAAGGCATCTGATTATTATTGTATTCATACGATCTGTGAGAAAGTTGATGGCAATTTACATCTCCCAAATAATAAACCATTTTAGCAATTGGATTCATTCCTTCTATTACATCTTTATTGTCGTACAATCCTACGCTTCCGCTGAGGTCTCCAGTTTCTCCAGATTCAAGCATAAGAGGTCCGGATAGAATCATTAAAGCCCAAAGGCAAGTGATTGAAAGTAAAATTTTATTCCATTTTCCTTTTAGAGTATCTTTTTTTAATTCCCAATAGGCCATGGTTTTCTAGCTCTCAAAATTTTTTCTATCTACTAAAATTAGCGAAAGAGCAATAATGGATAAAATAGTACCAAGTAAAAATCCGTAACTTATTACTCCACATAAACATCCTGCAACGGCCATCCTAAAATTCTGTTGCAGTAATGCTGCAGACCCTCCCATCAATGCAATTATAGATGCAATCATGAATATGGGAGCCAAAGCATAATTTGGGGGCCACGGTTCAGCAACTTCTTTTCTATAATCAAATTTTTGAGAATTTCCTTCTAATAATTCAATATCTAGTACGTTAGTACCGTCAGAACGCAGGTTTGTCCAAACAGTAACATCTCCATATCCCTCCATTGTAAATTTAAGTTCCACATCATCACCTACAAGGTCATAGATTACATACCAACCTTGAGGGTTGGTAGATGTCTTTCTTCCATTAGCTTCTACAATCACATTTTCTATTGATTCACCATTTGTATCAATTACAGTTCCATGAATTGCAGACAAACCTTCGCTGCTCCATTGCGTTTCCTGATTATTCCATTTTATGCCATAAGCAATGCCTGACATTAAGCCTAAAACAAAAACAATTGAGAGTAAAATGCCCGCCCACTGTGCCGGAGTTTTTTGCTCCTTATATTTCAAATTTTCCCAACGATAGGCATCTTTTAAATTATTAAAAACAAAAGAAATTTGTGTATTATCTTTAAACTCATTACTCGTAGGATCAATTACTTTTTTGCCTCTTGTTTTTGAAGCAGTCCATTCTCTTATTTCTCTTCTTAGCCACTGATTTGCTTCAGGCGTAAATTTATAATTTTTACGAATGTGAGCTACAGTTTGCTTTTCTATTTGTGTATAATCATCATAATCTCTAATTCGAGTAAATAATTTTTTACTACCTTCAATAGTTATTTCTTCCTTCTTATTTGTTAATTGTTTGGCTACTTTAATTAATTCTTTATCATATCTTTTACCCTCAATAACTTCAAAGACAGTTTCATCAATTTTACTTTCGGCTGTAATCTTTTCCTTAATATTTGAACCAATTTTTGTAGTTAAGTCAGTTATACTTTGAGCTAAACTAGGTATGAATGAATTTTTTTTCAGTGTAAAAGAGTTGTCACACATGGGACACATTACTTTTTCGCCTTCCTGTTTTGAACTATTGAAAACGTTGTAGCAAGTAGTGCAGCGTATTTTGCTGTCTCCCATTACTATCTACTCAACCGTCGGTTAAATAAGCATGACGATTGGGCAATTATGGAATGGTGGTTAGCAGTTGTACTAGGAATCCTGCAGGGGATAACAGAATGGCTTCCGATTAGCAGCAGCGGCCATTTAGCTATTTTTCAGTTTTATTTTGAGGAAGAACCCCCCATACTATTCGATATAATTCTTCATTTGGGCTCATTGAGCGTTATTTTCTATGTATTGAGAAAGGAACTTTTTGATTTGTCTAGATTCATCTTCAAATTCAGAACTTATACTTTTTTTTCTAATTATCGTAATTATGCAAATCTTAAAGGTGATGAAAAATTAATTGGTATGGTTATTGTAGCTTCAATTCCAACTGCAATTATTGGTTTTACTTTTGATAGTACTGTAATCGGGGATTTTTACAATGAAATGCATCTAGTTGGTTTTTGCCTTATATTTACAGGAATGCTAGTTTGGTTTAGTAAAGATTACAGCGGAGATAAGCAATACGATGATTTTCCAATAAGTAATGTTTTTATTATTGGATTCTTTCAAGGTTTGGCTATATTACCAGGGATATCTAGATCAGGTACTACTATTGCAATTTCAAAAATTTTAGGCATGAATCCCGAAAAAGCAGCTAGATTTTCTTTTCTACTTTTCATTCCAGCTATACTTGGGGCTACATTACTAAAAATTCAAGACATAGATGAAACTATCTCAGAGGTTGGTGCCGCTTCTTTATTATTAGGATTCATATCCTCTGCAATCACTAGTTACTTTTCTATTAATTTACTTCTCGGCTTAATTAGAAAGCAACAATTCCATTATTTCACACCTTACTGTATAGTCATTGGTTCTATTCTAATTTATGCAAGTTTATTCTAATTTATTGCTTTCAATAACTATGTTATAGTTTCCAGAATAAAGTATTGAACCAAGCCCATCTAAGCCTGAACCAGAAATCTTTATTGTCCAGGTGCCATAAATTACAGGCATTATGATGGTCCTATCATTGACCTTATTGTCCCATGTAACCATAGTATAGCCATCACCATGAACAGTTCCATCAGGGTCTGTAATTGTTAAGTCATATGTTCCAGAGGGGCCATTGCCAGGGTCAGCATTTCCTCCTAATTCGTAAGCTATATTGAATACAGCCATGACAAATGTAGACTCCCATTCATTTTCGATTACGAATGTATGAGTGTATTCTCTCCAAGAAAGGTTTTGTGCAGTTTCTTGAAAACATGAAACGATGCTACAATCTATCATGTCACTTATAGCGTCAATATATTCTCCTTCATCTTGGTTAGGATCGGGGGCAAAATCACCCTCTCCATTCCAAACTTCAAAAGTATTGTAAGTCCTCTCTTCTTCAGGGACGATTCTGTCTACTAATCCATTCATTGCAGGTATGTCAATACATCCTACACTCAAAAACATTATTGCAATGAAAAAGGTCTGCTTCACAACTTTGGATTTAGGAGGTGTAAATAAAATATATTGCTAAAAAGGCCTAAACCCCCCTCTCTTTCAGGCATTGTGTCTGATATAAGGCAAAAGTTGGTAGAATTAGCAATGTCTGAGGCTGCTCAATATGGGGAAGCTAAGAGCAAGAGTGTAATAGGGAAAGCAATGGGTAAGTATCCTGAGCTTCGCCCTTCAGCTAAGGATTTGATAGATATTATAGATGAAGTAATTGCAGAAGTTAATTCTATGAGCTCGGAAGATTTAGAGCCCTATCTTCCTTCAAAAAAGCCTAAGGTTGAAAAAATTGTTGAAAAGGAATTACCACCTCTAAATAATTCGGATTCAATGGTTTTGCGCTTTGCTCCAGGACCTAGTGGGCCTCTACATTTAGGACATACAAGAGCTTTAGCTTTGAATAATTATTACAAGAAACGGTATGATGGTAAATTGGTTTTACGTTTGGAAGATACAAATCCTAACGCAATTGATGCAGATGCTTATGAAATGATTCAATCAGATTTAAATTGGTTGAATATCCAAGCAGATGAGGTTATTATTCAATCTGATAGAATTGAACTTTATTACCAAGAAATACGTAAAATTCTTGCAAAAGGGGGAGCTTATGTTACTAGTTCAGATGCTGAAGAGTGGAGGGAATTGAAAAACCAAAAGAAGGCTCATCCAGACAGAGAAAGACCTTCTGAAGTTCAATTGTCGGAGTTTGAATCATTATTGTCCGAGGGGAAAGGTATAGTTGTAATCAAGACAGATTTAACTGATCCAAATCCGGCACTTCGAGATTTTGTAGCTTTAAGAGTTGTAGAGGACCCACATCCACGTCAATCAACAAAGTATAGGCTATGGCCATTGTACAATTATGCAGTTGCAATAGATGATTATCATCTTGGAATAACGCACGTATTGCGGGGAAAAGATCACTTAAATAATACACTAAAGCAAAAATGGATTTACAAATATTTGAAATGGAATGAACCTGAATATATTCATTATGGCCTAGTATCGATACCTAATACTAATCTGAAGACGAGTAAAATCCGCGAATCTATTAAGGATGGCGAATTTAGTGGATGGGATGATTGCAGATTAGCAACTCTTAAGGGATTAGCAAGAAGAGGATATAGGTCGGAAACATTTCTGAAATATTGGGAAAATTCAGGCTTAAAGGAGGTAGATATCAAATTTTCTTGGCAAAATTTTGATGCTATGAATAAAGACATTATTGATTCGGACAGTCGACGTTTATTTTTTGTTGCAAATCCTGTTGAATTTGTAATTGAAACTCAAGATAAGTTAGTTAAGGATGCACCTTGGCATCCCGATAAACCAGAATTAGGTAAACGCGAGGAAGAAATAGTGACTGGGTCTAAAATATATCTTCAAAAAAGTGATGTTGAAGCATTTGAAAATGAGAAAATTGTTCGTTTGAAAAATTTATGTAATGTTGTTGTAAATAATAATAAACTTAATTTTGAAGGTATGCAACCAAAAAAAGGTAGTCAAATTATTCAATGGTGTAGTTCACACACACCCATCGAGTTGTTTTATCCAGATGGAACAATTGTTAATGGTATTGTGGAAGATAATATTTCAGAATTGGATGGCGAAACAGTCCAATTCGAAAGAGTAGGTTTCGTGAGGTTAGAAGGAAAGAAAGCGTTTTTCTTGCACCGCTAATAGGGTATTATGTCAGTAGGCCATCACCATCACCATCATCATGAAATCGATGATGAAGAATCAGAGAGAAAGACTCGTGTTGTTGTAATAATTACACTAGTCACAATGGTGATAGAGATTTATGCAGGAATTGTGACAAAATCGATGGGGTTATTAGCCGATGGATGGCATATGGGTACTCATGCAGGTGCCTTGTCAATAACTCTTTATGCTTATTATTACGCTAGGACTGAAAAATCAGTTAAGGATAAGAGAGAGTCGGTTATGGCTTTAGCCGGTTTTACATCAGGGATTATTTTAGCTTTAGTTGCAATATATATTGGATTAGAATCTATAGATAAGGTTCTTAATCCTCCAGAAATAGAATATACTGCAGCTATTAGCGTTGCCTTTTTTGGGTTATTGGTAAACATAGCTTGCGCTTATATTCTTGGTATTGAAGGGCACCATCACGATCATAGTCACGATCACGAGCATGACCATAGTCACGATCACGACCATAAACACGATCATGACGATACATCCGAAAATTTGGAAAGAGGAACCTGGGATGTGGCTTTGAATACCTATAGGGAAGATTTCGATACTGTGAAATCGGTTTTCGATAGTTATGTAACTCCTCCGGATGAGATTGAAGATTTAAATCGAAGAGGTGCCTACATGCATGTTTTAGCTGATGCCTTAGTATCAATTTTGATTCTTGTGGCTTTAGTTTTAGGACTTCTAAATTCAAAATTGGCAATTTTAGATCCAATGATAGGGATAATTGGAGGAATTATTATTGCACGTTGGTCACTTAGTTTGATTACCGAAAGTAAGAATCAGCTTCTCGGAATAGATTGATGAAGGTTCTTCATCTAAATAATCCCGCTCAGGTAGCTACTAATCTTGTTAAAGCACAAAAAGAGCTGGGAGTGGATGCAACACTTGCAGTTACTAGTACAAAAGGGTGGCATACTAATTTTGATCATAATCTTTCAAAGGTTAATACAAATTCAATAAAAGGCAAAATTGATATTGGTAAGAAACTTTATGATTTAATTAAAGAATGTGATATTCTTCACTACCACGGTCAAGCAGTAAGTCATGGTTACAGGGATCTAGTGATGTGGTCGGGAATTATGGGGAAGCCAGTTATTCTTCACCATCATGGATCAGAAATTAGAAATAAGGACTATCCAAAATTTGCGAATGATCTTGTGAAATATAGATATGTAAGTACTCCCGATTTGCTTGAATTCGTTCCGAATGCGGAATGGTTACCTAACCCTGTTGATATTCAAGGATTGGAATATTCTGAACCTGATGTTTCAGGACCATTGAAAATACTTCATGCACCGACTAATAGAGACGTCAAAAATACTAAAGCAGTTGAAACTGCAATCTCAGCTCTTAAAGATGAAGGCTTAGATATTCAATTTACAATTGCCGAAGATAAGAAACATTCCGAATTAATTGAAATTATTTCAGGAAATGATTTAGTTGTAGATTGGCTAAATCCAGAGTATGGAATTTACGGAGTTTTTTCTATAGAATCTATGGCTTTAGGAAGAACTGTAATTTGTAGCCTCAATGATTCTTTATATGATAAGCATGATGTGCCGATAATCAGTATTCCGCCTACAGATTTAGCAGATAAAATTAAAGAATTATACAATAACCGCAATTTACTAGTTATTGGAGGCAAATCAAGCTATGATTTTGTTCAGTCTCACCACAATCCAATTGAATCTGCAAAGAAAGTAATTGAAAGATACAAGGCGGTCTTGGATTAGTATGGCAAGTTCTCTTTATGCTCACAAAATATACAACAGACTCAAATCGCTACAGAATCCTTTCTCCAATAATTATTCTACAATAAATAAAGAGTCAAATCTTAGTTGTATACCATTTTTCATAATTGGTTCGGGGCGGTCAGGAAATACACTTTTACGTTCTATACTTTCAGGCAATTCAGATATTTCAATACCGCCTGAATCTTACAGAATACCTTTTGCGATTAAGAGGTTTCATATTTTTAATAATAGAAATTGGAACGAAGTTGTATCTGAAGTTCTATCTGAATTTGAAAATTGTAAAGAATTCTACACCTGGGATATTGAACTTACAGATGTTCAGAAACGTTTAGAAAATATTGATGAATCAAAAAGAACACTTTCAAATATCTTTGATGAGTTATTCTGTACTTATTCTGAAAAGCATTCACCAGGTTCTAAAATATGGGGTGATAAAACTCCAATGAATACTTTGTACCTAGATTGGATAGGTAGTGTGTTCTCTAATTCTAAGTTTGTTCACATTATTCGAGACGGTCGTGATGTTGCAAGTTCTTATCTTAAAATGGGACGATATGATACTATCTTAGAAGCTGCTAGCAGGTGGATTAAGAGTATTGAATTAGCTAAATCTTTTGGTTCTAAAATAAATGGGAATTATATGGAACTTAGGTACGAAGATTTAGTTACTAAACCTGAAGACTCAATCAAAAAGGTATGTGATTTTATTGACATATCTTATGATTCAGGGATGTTGGACCATACAAAACAAGTAGAGAAATTGGGAGATACGAATAAGCAACATCATTCGAATTTATCTAAACCCATTAGTTCGGATTCGATAGGTAAATGGAAGAATAATCTTTCTGAGAGTGATCAAAAAAGTATTACCCAATTATTGAGTAATCACCTACAACGTCTTGGATATGTTGATTAATACGCCCCTATCTAACAACTTGTGAATCCGAATCTTTTTGTAGCAGGAGTTCCCAAAGCAGGAACAACTTCACTTTTTCATTACTTAGCTTTACATCCGGATGTTTTTCCTTCCAGTCGCAAGGAGCCCGGCTTTTTTCATCCTTTCAAAATTAAAGATATGGAGGCTAATCTTGAAGCATACAAGAAATTTTTCGCAGGTTACTCAGGTCAAAAGTATGCAATAGAAGCTACGCCAGGATATTTCTATGGGGGCAAAGAAACAGCAACTGCGATCAATATTTATTCTCCTGAATCAAAAGTTATCATTGTTCTACGTAATCCAGTTGAAAGGTTATTTTCATTTTACAAATACAAAAAGAGTTTAGGACATATTGCCGGGAATTTGAATTTTGATAAATATGTAATTGAATGCAAGAAACAAAGCGGCCCTATTGATAGAGAAACTTATGACTTTTGGGCAATGATTGGTGGAAAGTATTCTAAGCTTTTATCTGAATGGCATGATATTTTTGGAGAGCGCATGATGGTTTGTTTTTTTGATGATATGGTAAAAGATGAACCAAAATTCATTGAAGAAATTTGTAACTGGTTAGGTTTAGACAAGGAGCAGATAGATGATGGTAAAACAAAGGTACAAAATAAGTCCATGATTTATCGAAGTAAGGGACTTCAGAGAGTGGCAACATCATTTGATAGCATGTTTTCAGGCGTTTGGTATTATCTTCCTTGGCTCAAATTACCTTTTAGTGGATTTTATAATCTTGTTAATGCTAAAGCACACAACGAAACAATATCAAATCCGCTGAGAGCTGAATTGGTACAATATTATCAAGAGGATGTGAAGCAAACCGGCGTTTTCCTTAAGGAAAAGCAAATAGGGAACTTGCCAGACTGGTTAACTAACTAATGACTAATTACGACGTATTCAACGGAGACACGGATGGGATTTTTGCATGGCATCAATTACGCTTAGCATATCCTAGAGATGCAAAAATAGTTACAGGAGTAAAGCGTGATGTTAATCTTGCTAGCAAAGTTGATGCTGAAGAAGGAGACTTAGTTACTATTATGGATGTTTCTCATGCTAAGAATCGAAAAGATGTTCAAAGGATTCTTAATTCTGGAGCTATTGTAGAATATTTCGATCATCATGATCCTAAGGAGTTGATTGATCATCCAAACATTACGTATCATATCAATACAGAACCGAATATTTCAACAGGCTTGATAGTCAATTCCCATGTGAATGGTCAAAATCATCTTTGGTCTATTGCTACAGCTTTTGGAGACAATCATTTTGATTTAGCTATGAAAATGGCCGAGACTGCAGGTCTTAATGATGAAGAAATTTTAATTTTAAAGCAAATAGGTTTAGTGGTAAATTACAATAGTTATGGCCAAACAGTTGAAGATTTATTTTATTCACCAGAGGAGATAGCTCAAGCTGCTAAAGCATGCGGTTCAGATGTTTTCAAGTTTTTAGAACAAGGAGATATTTTTTCCACATTATCGGAAAATTTTAACGCAGACATGAGCTCAGCCGCTTGTCAAGAGCCATTTGCAATAATGGAAAATGGAATAATTTACTCACTTCCTAATGAAGCTTGGACTCATCGAATTATGGGTTCTTTTAGTAATCATTTAGTCTCTACAAACAAAGATTTGGCCTGTGCAATCGCAGTGTTAAATTCGGATGGAACTTACAGAATATCGGTTAGGTCTTCTATCAATAATCCGCATGGAGCAGGTAATTTGTGTGGCAAGTTTGGGGGTGGTGGTCGTGAAAAGGCAGGTGGGATCAATAATTTGCCAGATTCAGAAATGGTAAATTTTAAAGCTGAATTTGAGAAGGTGTTTTCATGAAGGCACCTAAAGAGTTTATCCAAGAATGGATGGATGCCATTTGTTCTAATGATGTAAATGAGATACTTTCATTGTACAAAGAGGACGGGCTTTTGCTTGGTACACTAGATAGTGAAATTCGAAAAGGCCATGGTGAAATAAAGATTTATTTTGATTATTTTTTAAAATTTAAACCATGTGGAAGAATTACCAAAATTATAGAGGAAGATTTTGGGTACAGGCGTATGGCCATAGCTAATGGAACATATGATTTTGATTTAACCGAAAATGGTGAAGTCTCTACAGCTCCAGCAAGATTTACTTTTGTATTAGACAGAGAAGGGACGAAATGGAAGATACATTCTCACCACTCTTCTAAGCAACCTGAAAATATACAATTAGATAGTATTTCTGAGAGAACTAAAACTAAACTAAATTCTTCGTTAATTTTAGATTGATTTTATTGCCAGCGATATTCACACTGATATCCTTCAAACCGGACTTCATCTGTGGCTACAACACCATCGGGACAAATAGTATTATCCCAATTAGTTCCATTTGTGAGACCCTTTGGCAGCGTAAATAAACCAATATAGTGCCAAAAGGATTCATTCATATTTGCATAAGATAGATTTGCATTTGTTAAATCTACATAAGCTAGTGTTGAGTTAATTAGTTTAGCATTGTACAAATTTCCATTAGTAAAATTAGCATATGGTAAATATGCACCATCAAGGTTAGTATAACTTAGATTTGCATTTTCAAAGTTTGCATACGGCAGAAATGAGAATTTTAGATTGGAATATGATAAATTCGTGTTGGACATGTTTGCTTCAAATAAATTAGCGTGAGGCAAGGATGAATATGTTAGACTAGCACCATTCAGAATTGCAAATGAGAGGTTAATTGTATATTCTGAATTATGGATTCGTTGCTCTGCATCGATGGTTATAGAATTAAGATTAGCTCCTGCCATATTTGCTCGAGATAAATCTGCTTTCGTCAAATCCGAATAAGATAAATCAGCGCCTTCGAGGTTTGCATTATACAAATTCGTTCCAAAAAAATTAGAATAAGATAAATCGGCACCAGATAAATTGTAATTGGATAGATTCATTTCAGAAAAATCCTTAGGTAAACTTTCAGCATCTAAAGGATCTGTTTCTGTAAAAATTTCAAATCCATCTCCAAAAGTATCGCCATCAGTGTCAAAAATAGTTGGCGAAGTATCTACTATTATTTGGTAATGACATTCCTTTGAGATGCCGGGTAAGGGATCTCCAAAAATACCATTACTGCATTCTACTCCATCCGTATGATTTTGGTAAGTTACACTTTCATCTTTTCCGTATTTTACCATTAGTGTCCCATTAAATGAACAATAACCGGCCTCACCTGAAGTCCCATTTTCTTCACCCCATTCAAACGCACAAAATTCCCACCCGATGCTTATTCCATTAACTTCTTCCAAATCAGTTAGTCCATCTTCATCAGTATCTTCTAAAGTAGGGTTAGTTTGGTGTGAATTAAGTTCAGCCCAATCATCCAATCCATCTGAGTCGGTGTCTTCATTTGATGGATTTGTTCCTATTTCTATTTCCTCTTTATCATCAATATCATCACCATCAGTGTCTGTAAGCAAAGGATCTGTGTTGAATAAATTATATTCTTGATAATCGCTTAATCCATCATTATCGGTGTCAGCGTCTAAAGGATCAGTTCCAATAATTTGTTCTATTTGGTCACTAAGTCCATCACTATCACTGTCTCCATCGGTAGGGTTTGTTCGGTTGTTATATTCATCTTGATCACTAATTCCATCATTGTCAGAATCTAGTTCCTCGTTAAAGGTATTAATGACAGAATAAAGTATTGCAGAGCTGAGAACTAATCCTATAGCTAGTATCATTGCAAAACGTAAAGATTTCTTTTTCTGATTTACAGGCGCGTAATCGGATTCATCTTCTTCATCGATTACTTCTTCATCTTCCACTTCTTTTTTTACATCAGGTTTATGCCAAGGATATTTGGATTCTAAGTTTTTAGCAGTTCCTTCTAGAGTCTCCATGTCCATTTGTTTTGAAGAGGTTTTAGGCCTTGGACTTGCAAAGTAAATGGTTAGTGTGACAAGAGCAATACCTATCATTATTACCCAGAAAAATGCTTCAATAGTATAATTCCAAGCAAGGAACATGCATCCTCATCGTCTCTGTTGATTTAATAGTTTTTAGAAAATATAATACTCAGCAACCTTAATATCTCAAGTTTCTCGTTTTTGCATATGAAAAAAAATATTGCAATTGTTGGAGGTTCAAGCGATATTGCTTTATCTACAATCAATAATCTTTCATTAGGCGATTATGATTTTTATGTGCTTATTAGGGATGAAGAGAAATCCTCAATCCTAAATGAATTAGGTGCACACGTCACGATAGGTGATGCTACATCTGAAGAGGATATCAAGAATTTTGTTAGTAGTGTTAAAGAGGCTGGAGAGATCCATGCAGTTCTTCACACGGTGGGCTCTTTCGCAGTTCGTCCACCTCATGCTATGAATAAGGAAGCTTTTGAAGCAGTAATTTCTACAAATTTAACCTCAGCATTTTTGACATTGTCAATTGCAGGGAAGGCAATGTTAGGACAAGGCCACGGTAGAATGGTTTTCACTTCAAGTGTAGCCGGATCTCTCGGTCTGGTAAATCATGAGGCCATTTCTGCAGCAAAAGGCGGTATTGAGGCAATGGTTAGATCTGCAGCAGCTACATACGCTAATCGAGGTATCAGAGTTAATGCTGTTGCTCCAGGATTGACAAACACTAAGTTAGCATCACCAATTATGTCAAATGAGACAGCCTCGCAAGCAGCTTCTCAGAAAATACCAATAAAGAGAGTTGGCGAAAGAGAAGAAATTGCTTCAGTGATTAAATGGTTGTTAATCGAAGCTCCAGATAATTTTACAGGTCAAATTATGCATACCGACGGCGGTATGTCTGAGGTTTTAGTATAAGGGTGGCCGCCCGAAGGCGACCTTTACCCCGAACTTAACGGGCACCATCATCGTTTCAGGGCCCTGACCCAGCTCGGGAAATGTAAGACTCCGGGGTTGTCCCTTCCATCATTAAATCCGGTGGGGACCCAAAGGAGTCATGTATGCGAACAGTTGCTCAGAACATCACTAATCAGCCCTGCCTTCGAAGTTCGCTTTGAACTTTAGGAAGGGTAGTAATTATGCTTGTCGTTTTTTGGGATGGTTATTTTATAGCCAACTAAATGGACAAAAATGGCCGAATCTGAGAGAGAACTTCAACAATTAGTTGACGCCCTTCCCCAGTATGAGAACCAGATTCGTTATTGGGAATCGCAATTAGAGGCAATTTCGAATGTCCGGGCAGATATTTTTCAAGCTCAAGAAACTTTAAGAGGCATGTTAGAAACAGATAAGGAAATGGAAATGCTGGTTCCAGTTGGTCATAATACTTCAATATTTACAAATGTTAAAGATTTAGATCGCATTTTGGTAGGCATCGGTTCAAGAGTCTACATGGAAACTACTAGAGAAGATTCTATCAATCGTCTCAGTAAGCGTCTTGAGGGTATAGAAGAAGCAGGAAAAACATATCAAGAAAGTTTACAGAAGGCGCAGCAAGAGTATATGGCAATAAGAGAAAAAGCAGAATCGTTGAATTCAAATCGTGGTGTAAATTAATGTTTAAAGCCTTAAGAGATAAATTATTAGGGGCTAGTAAACAAGCCGAAGAAGAATTAGACCCTCAACTGAATTTAGATTATGAAACTTTTAGACCTGAAGAACGAGATAGTGGTGCAGTTATTCGTGAATCGCATCTCGATAATATTCTTTGGGAGATGGAATTAGCACTATTACAATCTGATGTGGCAATGGAAGCATTAGAGGAAATGAAAGAAATTATCAAGAAAAGATTAATTGGTTTAAGAGTTGAAAATAAAGCAGCAATTGCACCAACTATAGAGAAAGCGCTGAAGGCCAGTTTAGTCGAATTATTATCCAAATCTGAATTTGATTCCAGTAAATTACTTGAAAAAAGGGATGGCCCTTTGATTATTGCATTTGTAGGTGTTAATGGAACTGGTAAAACTACTACGATTGCGAGAATCACTAATTGGTTGAAAGAAAATGGAAAGAGTGTTGTTCTTGCAGCGGCAGATACCTTTAGAGCTGGAGCAATCGAACAATTGGAATTGCATGCAAACAGATTGGGATGTAAATTTATCAAGCATCAAGCAGGCGGAGATCCAGCTGCAGTTGCATTTGATGCAGTCGAGCATGCTAAAGCAAAACATCGTGACATTGTTTTGATTGATACTGCAGGTAGAATGCAAACAAATTCTAACTTGATGGATGAAATGAAGAAGATTCAGAGAGTTGCTAAACCAGATTTGATTTTCTTTGTTGGAGATTCGTTAGCAGGTAATGACGCTGTTGAACAGGCTAAGAAATTCCATGAGGCAGTTGGAATCGATGCTGTAGTTTTAACTAAATTGGATGTTGATGCTAAAGGTGGTGCAGCACTCAGCATATCTTCTGCTATTGGCAAACCAATAGCGTTTGTAGGTATAGGTCAAGAATATGAAGACATTATGCCGTTTGATTCAGCTTGGATTGTTGAACGTATTTTTGCTTAGATTTATATATAACCTAAGTGTTTCAGATTATGAAACAGTTATTCCTCTTAATTATATGTACATTATTTTTTGCAGGTTGCGTCGATGATAAAACTGAAGAAACTGTAAATATTGCAGAGGTAGAAGATAACACGATTGGAGATTTGGTAAAGGGATGTTTAGATGAAAATGCCACTAATTATAATTCAGAAGCTGAGGTTGACAATGATTCATGTTTGTATGAGTGTTTTTTAGTTTCCTATGGTCATTGCTCAGGTGAAGATTTCTCTGGAATGAACTTGTCTGGATTTGATCTAAGTTATGCAGATTTATCCGGTGCAGATTTCACTAATGCTA
>MDTB01100145.1_pt1 | contig 17145 bp, 16 predicted proteins | sample 811161 | NCBI WGS metagenome assembly MDTB01 (sample SAMN05326650, study PRJNA326480) | marine metagenome | isolation source: seawater | place: Mediterranean Sea | collected 2009
AGTCGTTCTGCTCGATATTGAATTAACACTGTAGTTGCGAATAGCTGTATAATCCTGTATGACTCCATTGAAGGTGATAATTTTCGCAAAAATTTTCCACTACTAGTTTCCAGTTTGCATTAATATTTAGTGAAATAGTACTGTCTTATCCAGATTGTGAAAATGGTTTATTGAAATCAGACCAGCGACTGATAAGTTCCTTGTTCTCATCGTTAAAAGTATTTTCATTTTGTGAAATGTTTACGAAAATTATATCATTCCAAACATAACTTTTTATTTTGCATAAAGCCAACTGGGATTGTTAAAATTTTTGTGAAAATTTTTTGTCTTCTCCGCCTATATCGGGCGTCGCCCTAAAGCTACTTTCGAGATCATAGCACCAAGAATGATATGGACAAAGTAGTACTCCTTTCACATTTTTCTTTCTCTTGCAGTTTATCATTACTTTATGCCCTCATAAATTCTTAAAAACCTTTATCTGACCAAAACAATCTTCAACAATCAAGAGTGGCATACCTAAAAATTCGATTGGAGAAACATCTCCTTTTTCTGTAACATCTTTTGCAAAGCGAATCCTAGTCCAGCTTTGATCAAAGGGATTTTTCCCATTTCGAAGATATGATTACTCTTTTAATGACCGTTAGTAATGACCGTTAGCAAATCGCTTGCTAGATGAAACGGTTCAATTATCTTCGTTATCTGATCTCTTATTCTGTCCCGCACTCCTTTCTTCCAAATAGAAGGCGAAATTTTAAGTAATCGCTATATAAAAAAATCTTTATTTCAGCTCAAGTCAACAAAAATAAAGAAATTCGTTACTGAAATCTAAAATTCTATTAAAAAATAGCTTAATGAGATAAACCTTATTTATCATACAATTTAAACTATATCAATTATTTGCAAAACAGTTTTTTATCAATAAATTTTTTATGTCGTCGTATTCTGAGACAAATATCTATAGTGATAGCATTAATATCATTGAGATTGACAAGATAGAAGCCTATTATTTTGTAGACTATTCACCTCGATAATTTTAACAATTACTTCCATAAGGCGGCTACGATGAGTTCAAGAGTTGTGCAGATTCAAACTTCTCCGTTTAAAGGGCAAATGCCTGGAACATCGGGTTTGAGAAAAAAAGTTTCGGTATTTAGTCAAGCACTCTATGTTGAAAACTTTGTTCAAAGTATATTTAATGCGAATTTTTTTCCTTCTAAGGCAGCAATAGTGATTGGTGGTGATGGTAGATATTATAACGAAATAGCCATACAGTCAGCAATAAAGGTGTGTCTTGCAAATAATATATCACACTTAATCATAGGGCGTTCGGGCCTTTTGTCTACACCGGCGGCATCAAATTTGATAAGATCTAACAATGCGTCTGGCGGGATTATTTTTTCTGCAAGCCACAACCCTGGAGGAAAAAATGCAGACTTTGGCGTTAAAATAAACTCTTCTTGTGGAGCTCCAATATCTGATCAATGGATTGATAGAATTTATAAGAAAACTCTAAAGATTAAAACAGTTTTTAAACTTGAAATTGAGAATATTAAAATTGAGAATTGTCAAGATTTTTTTATAGGTTCAGTAAGAATTCAAGTTGTGGACTCGGTCATTTCTTATACAAGATATATGGAACAACTTTTCGATTTTAGCTTAATTAGAGACTTTGTTGCTAGTGGTTTCAATTTTAAATTCGATGCCATGCATGGTGTATCTGGGCCTTATGCTAAAAAAATTTTTGAAGAACTCCTTTGTACGGGTAAAAATTCAGTTTTAAATTACATCCCATTACCTGATTTTGGGGGTGTCCCACCGGACCCATGTCGAAAAAACGCACCATGGATCTACAGTTTGAGTGAAACTAATAGGAGCCCTGATTTGTGTGCATTATCCGACGGAGATGGCGACAGGTACGTTATTCTAGGAAGAAATTTTCAATTGTCGCCTTCGGATAGCTTAGCTATAATTTTAAGCAATGCAAAAAAAGTTTTGAGGCTAAAGAAAGATCCAGTTGGGGTAGCTAGATCTTTGCCTACGAGTAGAGCGGTCGACGTCGTGGCAGCCTCTCTTGGTATAGCTTGTTTTGAAACTCCAACAGGTTGGAAGTATTTTGCTAATTTGTTGGAAGCCGGAAAAATAGATTTATGTGGTGAGGAAAGTGCCGGTGCTAGCTCAAATCATATAAGAGAAAAGGATGGAATTTGGGCAATACTCTTTTGGCTTAATATTTTAGCTATTAAAAATAAACCTATTGAGACTATAGTTCATGATCATTGGAGAGAATTTGGTAGGCATGTCTGTATGCGCTACAATTTTGATTGTCTGAGTAGTGAAGTTGTGGAAAAGGTATTTAAAAACGTAGCTAGAAAAAATTGTCGCAGCCGTAGTCTGGGCTACCTCGAAATTGAGTCGTCTAAATTTTTTTCATATCTGGACAATACAGATAACCAAATATATGAAACTAAAGCCCTGGTGATCAACTTTCGTAATAAAAATGCTAGAGCAATAATCAGGCAGTCAGGCACTTCATCAGAAAGTATTTGTTTGCGATTTTATTTTGAGCTATATCTGGAATGTGGTAATGATATAAATATTGCTCGGGAGAAGGTTTTAGAGCCGATAATAAATACTGTAACTAAGTTAACTTGCATATACGAGGAGAGCGGGACGGATAGTCCCACGTCGTCGTTTTAGAAAATAAAAATATAGTAGACTCTGTCTAATGACAGAGATATTCCGTCTCAAGAAGAAAGTAAGTCTGACAACTAGATGGTTTATTAATGTGAATTTAAATGATGTAGATGTATTTTTCCATTAGGGAGTATCAAATGGGGTCATTAGTAGCGATTTATATTTTAGTAGGCATTATATGCCTAGCAATAGTAGTTGCAATTTTAATGCTAGAAAAAATCAGGAAAAACAATGAAGAGTAAGCTGTTTAGTTAGTTTGAGTATTATCAATATCTTTACCTTGTACAAATTTCTTTCTTAACTTTTAGCTATAAATATTTGTTTTTATTAGAACACTTGTGTATTTTTTTTGTCACACCTTCTCCTTCTTTATAGTATTATATATGCTGAATTTATTGACAAGTGATTGAATTTTGAGGCAATGCCATACTTCTATCATGTGACAACTAGCATAATTTGGTGAAAAGTAACAATCTTTGTGCAAAGTGATGTTAATTGGAGAAATAGTGGGATGGGTGCAAAACTTAATATTCTGAACAAGCTTCTCAAAGAACTGCAAATGTTTCCAAAGAAAGATAGTGTGTTTTTTGAGCCTTTTATGGCGTCAAACGACTCGGAAGTAGGGTCTGAGGTGCCAGACGATTTCGACATTGACGATGACTATATTGACAATGTCTTGGGCATTTTAAATGAGATAAAGAAAAAAGATTTCCAATTAGCTTTGTTAGACGCTGGAAAATCTGTGAGTTCAGCGCTTGAACTGAATGATTTGAAAAGTAAAGGAATCGGAAGTTTGATAGAAATTCCAGCCGAGACAAGGGCTGAGGTGAATGCTTATCAAGAAAAACTTATTGGTGAGAAAGACTATTTGCAGGAGTTGAAGCTTAAACCGAAAGAAGATGTGGTTGAAGAGTTTAATTTGCTACCTGCTGGAAGTTCTGGAGCGAGAGTGGTTCTCACCGGTGTATTGACTTTAGTTACTCTGGTAATAGTTTTTCTTGGGTATGTGGCCTATACCGATGAGAGGTTTCTTGATGCAGATTTTGGATATTGGGCCATGCTACTTGGAGGTATTGGCGTAATTGTCAGTCTTAACTTACTGATAATATGGTTAGTAAAATTTATCAAGTTTCATTCGAGGAAGGAAGAATTAACTCTCGAAGCTTATCAAAAATTTATCGGTAAATTAGAAAGTGATTTTGAAATAATTGAGCGTAAATATAAGACAAAAATATTCGAAATTGAACGCAAAATTTATACGGAATGTTGTAAATTACAGATATCTCAATTCAAATTGGACCGACAGGGATTTAAAACCACCCTTGGTAATCATTTTTACTGATTTGGTAACTAAGCGAAATAATGTATCTGATGAATTTAAACTGGTAAAAAAGTGCAAGTTTTAGGCGAGTATACCAATCCATATTGATGTAGTTATAATAGTTAGTGGAGTGCATATTAGTACTGAACCTGCAGCAGTTTCTCGGTCAGTTTGATAAAAATTTGAAAATAGAAATGCATTTATTCCTGGAGCCATCGAAGCTGTAATTACGGCGCTTCTAACTATCTCTATCTTAAGTTCAAAATATTGTATAGCCAATATATAGGTTACTAATGGATGTACAAGGAGTGATAGTACTGCGATTAACGATATTTTTGTTAGCTGGGATGACGGCTTATATCTAATTAGTACTCCACCCAAAGCGAAAAGGGCGACTGGTATCGCAGAAACTGAAATTAAATTTAAAGCTGACATAATTGGTTCAAGTAATTGAATTTTTAAAATGTTAAATATTAAACCAATGAATAGACTTAGTGTTATAGCATTTGATGATACAGTTTTAAGTATCTCCTTTATTGTTGTTGACAATCGTGAGCGCTTATTCTGAAAGAATTCCATTGCGCTTATTCCTATTATATAACAGAAGGGTGCGTGGATAGAAATAATTGCGAAATTAGCCCCAAGAGTCTCTTTTCCATATGCTAACTCAGTTATCGGCAGTCCTATAATTACCGAATTAGAAAATAATGCACAGAAGCCGATCGCAATTGATTCTCCTGAATTACATTTTAAGAGCACTCTCGCGATTATCGCCCCTGAAATAAAGCAGAGTAAAGATCCTGCATAGAAGCTTACAAGCAAGCCCCAGCTGAAAATTGACTGTAAATCCAATTGAAAAATATTTATAAACAAGAGGCAAGGAACCGCTATATTTTGGGCAAAACTTAAGAGGCCATCAATTGATTTATTACTTGCGATTGATGTCCTCGCACTCAAATAGCCAGCGCCGATGATTAAAAAAACTGGTAAGACGATCTGGAAAAGTGAAAAAAGTCAATCCAAAAACTCTAGCTCGAGTCCATCATAGGCTGGCTCAACATCTTGTGGTGTTTCATTTAAAATTGTATCATAATCTAAATCACTATGCATGTCGGTCAGATAAGCGACCTCAGGCTTCAGTTTTTCTATCCATGAAAGAGTTTTGCCTAGGTGAGTGTGGGATTGATGGGGGGCTCGTCTTAGAGCATCAATTATTAAGACTTTAAGATTCTTCAGGAGAGGCCATGTCTCGTAATTTATTTCGTATACATCGGGGATATATGCGAGGCTATTTATTTTAAAGCCAAGAGCATTCAGTTCTCCATGATTTACTTGCAGCGGCAAAAAAGAAATAGTTCCACCTGCCCCATTTATATCAATTTTTCCTTTAATTGTATTCAATTCAAGAATTGGTGGATAGTTGCTTCCCTGAGGAGTCTCGAAAATATAGCTAAATGATGATTTCAGTTTATCTGAAGTACACTCGTCAGCCCATACTGGCAAGCGCTTCCTAATATTTATCGCGACCATTCTCAAGTCATCAATTCCGTTTACGTGATCAGCATGATAATGAGTATATAGAACTGCGTCTAAGGTCTTTATTCCTATTCTCAGAAGTTGTTGTCTCATATCGGGACCACTATCTATTAAGACTGAAGTTGTTCCATGCGTATTGATCCTCTGAACTAACATTGAACACCGAAGTCTCCTATTTTTTGGATTTTTTGGATCGCATTGACCCCAATCGTTTCCTAACCGAGGAACTCCACCTGATGAGCCACATCCTAAGATTACAAATCGGAATTTTGGTTTTTCCATTATCTGGATACCTTCTTAAACAGATAATGAAAATTTAATGTTGTTTGCTCTCTAAATATTTCAAGTTCGACTTCCAAAAAATCAGCTAAATATTTTGCTATCTCAGCGACAAAAGAAGGTTCATTTCTTTTTCCTCTGTATGGGTGCGGTGCGAGATAGGGGCTATCAGTCTCTATTAGCAGTTGGCTTTTCGGGATAGTTTTTATTATGTTCCTAAGTTCATTGCTTTTTGCAAAAGTAGCGATTCCAGAGATTGAGATATATAGCCCAATATCAATAGCAAATTTAGCTAACTCTAAACCTGATGAGAAACAATGCAGCACCCCGCTGAATTCTCCTCGTCTATATTCTTCTTTCAAAATTCGTAGCATGTCATCATCAGCTGATCTCGAGTGAATTATTAACGGAAGCCCTGTCTCTCTAGAAACAGCTATATGTGATCTGAAGCTATTGATTTGTTTCTCCGAAGTTTTAGCCGAGTAATGGTAGTCTAGACCTGTTTCACCTATTCCAACCATCTTAGGGTGTGCGGAAGTCTGAAGAAGAAGATCGGTGGTGAAGGGTTTGGCCTTACCGACACTCAAGGGATGTAAGCCTGCAGAAAAGAAGACACAGTCGAACATATTAACAATTTTTTTTACTTTATTTAATTTCTCGGGTTCAGTGCAAATTGTAACCATTTTTGTCACTCCAAAAGATTGCGCTCTAGCAATAATCTCTTTACGATCTTCATCAAAATCTTTGAAGTCTAAATGACAGTGGCTATCGACTATAGTTGGGAGTTGCATTAATTACTCGCTTGCTTTATTACGCTTTCAATTTTTAAAAAGCTGTTAAGACTTGTTTGAATAGGGTCCAGATTTACTTCTTCTGCGTGTTTTAATATTTCTGATAAATGATTATACAGACTGGCAAAAAGTATATCTATTTTTGAAAAATCCGCAAACTTTTCATGCATCGAAGATTCAACTTTGTTCGCAGAGACAAAGCTTTGGTTCCTCGAACTTAGCGCAACTCTGTAAATTATAGTCAAAATAACTGAATTAAGAAAAGAAAAAGTCTCGTGAGTATTTTTACCTGCGAAATATTTTTCGAGAAACTTATGTATTTTATGCCTATCCATCTGAGGCGAACTATCAATTATATCAAGGCAAATATTAAAAATATTTATACCGTTGTTTGACAAAAAATCGATTGCTTTCCCTGGAGATCCTTCGCTAAGTAGGAGTATTGTGTCTCTGTCACAATTTACCAAATTCTCGTACTCGAGAGACTTTTTAAGCAAGATATCACTAATAATTTCTGGTTTTAGTGGAGAAAATTTTATTTCATGGCATCGTGATCTTACTGTAGGCAGTAATGCTTTTGATTTATGGTCTATCAGAATAATTACGCTCTTCTTTGGCGGTTCCTCTAAAATTTTCAATAGTGCATTTGATGAAGACTGATTTAAGTCATCTGTACTATCCAAAATTGCAATTCGCCAATTATTTTCAACTGACGTCATAGAAAAAAAATTGTTAATTTTTCTAATTTCGTCGACTGTAATATATTTTTTATGAATTTTAGCTTTTTGATCATATGGTCGTCTGCATAAAAATATGTTTGGACACGCAAGTGATTCAACCTGCTTCTTAATTGATTGACACATTTCTTGGTTTAGGCTCTCGGCAGATATAGGACTTTCTATTAAAAGTCGTGAAAACTTCCAAGCTATTGTCTCCTTTCCTATGCCTCTTATCCCGGAGAAAAGTAGTGCAGGTGGAACTCTCTTTTCATTAAAACAAGTTAAAAGAATTTCTAAAGCTTTTTTATGTTCATGAATATACTCCGTTTTTCGAGGATGATTTAGATCCTCAATATCTTCTGTTTCTTTCTCACCCGAGCTCTGCCTCATGAAACCCTCTTATTATAAACTCGAATAATTTTTGAAGATATATTTTTAATTTTATCATTTCCATTAATGATGACGCATCGATTATTTTTATCCTTTGCAAGTTGAAGAAAACCCCTCCTAAGTTTTTTTTGAAACTTGAGTCCAAATTCTTCGAACCTATCTTCGCCAGATTTCCGTAATAAACCTCTACAAAGCGCCAATTCTGGTTCCATATCTATTATAAATGTTAAATCCGGTTCGATTGGTATCATAAGTTTGTGTAAGCTATCAATAGTCTTAGCTAAATTAGCAGCTGTTGCCCCTTGATACACTTTAGTGCTATCATGAAACCTGTCTGAAATTACGGTTTTTCCATTTTGTAACCCGGGTAAGACTACTCTTTCGAAATGATCTCTTCTGGCTGCAGTAAACAGCAGTATTTCTGTTTCGGGTGACCAACGGTCTTTTTCTCCTTTAACAAGAAGATTTCTTATTTCCTCGCCACCTTTTGAGCCTCCAGGCTCTCGCGTTAAAATAATGTTAGTACCGATATTTTTAAGGTGTTCCGCCAAAAGTTTTGCTTGAGTGGTTTTTCCTGAGCCGTCTATACCTTCAAAAGTAATAAACCTATTTTTCATAATTTAATTTATTTTCATTTTTGCAAAAAGAAATTGGATCAGTAAATATACGGCGGCTTTAAACTCTACGAATTGGCCTCCGGCTTCTACGGCTTCTTTTGTAATTAACGGGAATTCATAAGTTACATTTCCTGTGCCTGCAATTGCAGACTCTGTAATCACAATAAGTTTCGCAGATGTTGCTGCTCCTTTTGCAAAAGGTGCTGTGATGGGTGAATCATAACTTACTTTTGTAATTACATTTTTCGAAGTTCCGATTTTTTTGAGAATATATATGTCTTTTTTTGTCGTAAGTATTACCTCCTTTTTTTCACCAATCCAAACAGGTATACTGGTTATGTCTTTCTGATTTCGAGCTATTTTTACAGCTTCGAAGTTACGAAATGCCCAGTTAGTTATTTTTTCAGCTTCATTCTTGCGCTCTTCCTTTGAATTCAAACCGGAGAGAACAAATGTTACTCTTCTGTTGCCTCTCTTTGCTGAGCCAACTAGTCCATAGCCAGCTGCCTTCGTGTGCCCTGTTTTCAGCCCGTCAGCCCCAAGTCCTTGCCCCAAGAGGGGATTTCTATTTTGTTGAGTTATTTTGTCCCAAGTAAATTCTTTTTCAGCAAAATAGGTATAATAGTCTGGGTATCTGTTTAAGATTAAGCGTGCCAAAAAAGCTAGGTCTTGAGAACTCATAAGGTGTTTTGGATTGGGCCAACCTGTAGAATTGGTAAAAAATGAATTTTTGAGGCCAATATTTTTCGCTACAATATTCATTTCGGCCGCAAACTCTTTTTCAGTTCCTGACAGTCCTTCAGCTATGACAATACATGCATCGTTTCCGGAGTGAATTATTATTCCACGAATTAAGTTTTCTACACTAACTAATTCACCCTCCCGCAAGAACATCTTCGATCCCCCTTTTTTGGAAGCATATTTTGATACCCGAAACTTATCTGAAAGCGATATCCTTTCGGTTTTTAGGGCTTCAAATACAATTAGAAGTGTCATCAGTTTTGACATAGATGCTGGGGGAAGGGGTGTTGAAACATTTTTGTTTAATAGAACGGTATTAGTTAATTCGTCAATTAAAATTCCTGATTTTGCGACTGTTTGAAACGTATGAGCTTCATCAATAAGCAAAACATTTAGAGTTCCCATAATGCATAAACTTAGTAAAAACAGTTTTAACTTTGACAAATTGAAACAAAAATAGTCAATTAGTTGCATAACCTTGACTCCTCCCATCTCAGTATTGTCGATTCTATTGAGTGGCTCAAGCAAATCCTTTTAAGTAAAGTTATTTTTTTGTTTTTAGGGCCAAAAGACTTAATATAAAAATTTAATTAACAGAACGAGTTTATGTGTCGTTTTATATTTTTCAAGAGTTATTAGGCCTTAGGCTTTTATGATTTTGAATGGAGTTTTTGATGTTAGCTGTCAGCGATATGGACATTACAGAGCGGCTTATTGAGGATCTTGAGGATCTCATTAACTATATCAGTACGCACTTTCTTTGTAACGACTCCCTTGCGGAGTTTCCATTGCCCGATAATTTTATTGATGATCTTCTCGATAAACTCGAAAATGCCCACAAGGAACTAGAAAAGGCACTCCTATAAAGTTACACCTTTCTTATCTCGTGGGCACGGGTTATCAAAGTGACTAGCTTTATGAAGACGCTTGCACTGCAGTCAAGTAGCTACGCAATACTGCTTACCTTGCTTCGAGGAGCAGAATTAATTTTTATATTTTTTGGTTTTTCTGCCTCTGGGATTTTACGGAATAAACAAATATTCAGCATTCCGTTGTGAAAATTAGCCTTTTCGACCTCTACAGTCTCCGCTAACCGGAATTGTTTTGAAAAAGCCCTTGTCGCAATGCCCTTGTGTAGATAATTTCTGCTTTCATCCTTAGAGTTATTGCTTGCAGATATCATCAAAACCCCTTGCGCAATGTCTACCGAAATCTGACTCTCATCAAAGCCAGCTAAAGCAATGCAAATTTCATAAGAATTTTCGCCTGTTTTCTCTATGTTGTAGGCTGGGTAGGAGTTCTCTTTATTAGTTGAAACCCGTTCGAGTTCGTCAAACAAATTATCAAAACCTACAAAAGAACGCATAAATGGTGTGGTTAAAAAAGTCATTTCTTCTCCTTTTAAAGCAAGTGTGAAATAGTACCTAACGGCTACTAAATTGGTTTTTACTACGATCCAAAACTTGGCATCGTCACTAATAAATGGGAATAAAAAAAAAAAAATCAAGAGGAGTTAGTACGAAGAAGTACTTTTTTGAGCGTATATTTCGTCTTTTTTTAAGATCAAGCTTGATTAAATCAGTTATAATTGATTATGCTTTAAGTATTCAAAAAAATGTTTGTAAGTGCAAAGGTATATACAAAGGATAAATTTTAATGTCGGATGTAAATAAAGTTATTAGTGGTGCGGACGCAGGAGGTACATTCACAGATTTTGTTGCAATAGACGAAAAAAGTAATGAATTGAGGGTAGGCAAAGCTTTGTCGACGCCCAAGGATCCGGCTAAGGCTATAAATGAGGCCTCCAATCGGTCAGGATTGCGACCAAGCGACATCGATTTGCTTATATATGGTACTACTGTAGCGACCAACACATTAATAGAACGAAAAGGTGCCAAAGTTGGTCTTTTAGCTACATTTGGGTTTAGAGACATTTTAGCGACTCAGAGGGTTACGCGACCAGATCATTTTGATTTGCACTGGAAAAAAACAGAGGCTCTTGTTCCCAGATCCTTGCGATTGGGGGTAAAAGAGCGCATTTTGGCAGATGGGAGTATCGAACTTAAGCTTGATGAAGATCAATTGCGAACACAAGTAAGAAAACTTATAGATAAAAAAGTGGAGGCCATCGCAGTCGCATATTTATTTTCGTTCATGAATCCTGACCATGAGAAGCGGACGCGAGCCATAATACATGAGATGGAACCAAGTATCTTAGTTTCAATTTCATATGAAGTTTTACCCAAATGGGGAGAATTCCCGAGAACCAGCACTACGGTGATTGATGCTTATTTAAAGCCGATACTAAATAGGTATGTCAAAGATCTTAACAAGAGTAGCAACGAGCTGGGCATTGGTAGATTACAGATGCTTCAAGCTAATGGTGGCGCATTGACGGCAAGTGCTGCTAGCGAGAATCCGGCAAGACTTGTTAAATCGGGGCCAGCAGGCGGAGTTATTTCGGCGAGCTATATCGGAAAGGTTACAGGCCAAGATCACATTATAATTGCAGATATGGGTGGAACCAGTTTCGAAACGGGATTTATTCCAAATTGTGAACCAGCTTTTTCTTCACGGGAGGAACTTGAATACGGTATACCAATAGCTTTAAATACAATTGATGTCCGTTCTATTGGAGCTGGTGGCGGAAGTTTAGCTTATCTTGATGGAGCAGGTATTTTAAAAGTGGGGCCAAAAAGCGCTGGTTCCAATCCGGGACCCGCATGCTATGATTTAGGGGGTCAGGAGCCAACTATCACTGACGCAAATATTGCGTTAGGGAGAATGGTACCAGAGTTTCCTTTGGGCGGGTATTTACAACTAAAGAAGGATCTAGCGATACGGTCATTAGAACCTCTGTCCAAAGAAATGGGACTTTCGGTGGACCGTTTGGCTCGTGGAATAATTTCTGTTGCTGTAAACAATATGGCTCAAGCGATGAGGTTGGTTTCAATTGATTGTGGCCATGATCCTAGAAATGCAACCCTAATTCCCTACGGTGGTGCTGGACCATTGCACGCTTGTGAATTAGCTAAAGTTTTGCAAGTTGGTAAAGTCTTAGTCCCAAGGTTTCCAGGTGCTTTTTCAGCATTGGGAGCATTAATTAGTAAACCGCGCTTTGACTACCGACAAACTTACTGGATGGTTTTTTCAAAACTTGATCCCATTAGCGCATCCAAGGTTTTTGAGGAGTTAGAATCTAGAGTAGTTGAAGATTTTTTGAAAGAAGGGATTAAGTCTCCTCCAAAGATATCGAGATCTGTAGACATTAGATATCTGGGTCAAAATTTCGAGTTAGAGGTTCCGTTAAGATCAGGTAATCTTGATTTCCAGGCCTTCAACGAATGCATTGAACATTTTCATATGGAACATGAAAGACTTTACAATTATTCTCTAAAAGGCGAGGAATGTGAATTTTTGAATTTAAATATTTCTGCTAGTTTAGAGGCTGCTAGCTTTGATTTACCAAAAATAGATAAGAAAAAAGAAGTAGAGCCCATTGCACATTCAGAGGTCTACTTGGGAGATGAAGATAAACCTACGAGTGTTCCACTTTTCTCCCGAGAAACGTTTGGAGCAGGAGCGATAATTTACGGTCCTGCAATAATTGGTCAACTTGACACTACAACATTGTTGCCAAGAAATACAAAAGCTCATGTAGATGATTATGGTAATCTTTTAATAGATATATTAGGAGAATAGAATGGAGTTACAATCTGAACGGAAACCTAAAACAAGTAATGCTGAAATAAGCGTTACGACAGATCCTTTTTCTTTAGAGATAATTCGAAATTATTTAAATATGACTTGTCAAGAAATGGGTACTTCAATGATGCGAACTGCCTTTTCTACCCTATTCAGCGAAGCTAGAGACTTTATTGTTGTTGTTTTTGATGAAGATATTGAGCTTCTTGCACAAGTAGATTATGTCCCTGCCATGCTTGGATCGGCTAGGCATGGAGTAAAATTAGTTTTGCACGAAGTTGGTATAGAAAACCTTGAACCAGGTGACATTATAATTACGAATGATCCGTATAGATCAAATAATCACATTCCTGAACATATCATGGTTAAACCAATATTTATTGATGATAAAATTATTGGCTACGCTGGTTGTATAGGTCATATGGTTGACGTTGGCGGTACCGTTCCCGCAGCTTTTGGTATTCATGAAAATTGTTATCAGGAGGGGTTACGCATCCCTCCCGTTAAGATTTATAAAAATAATCAAGAGATGTCTGACATTTTCAAATTATTGCTTGCCAATACACGAACTCCTAAGCACTCGTATGGAGATTTAAAAGCTATGACTGGTGCCCTATATAAGGGAGAAAAGCGTATAAAGGATCTAATTAAAACCTATGGGTATGAGTTTTATCGTCAAGCATGTATCGATATTAAATCCGTTTCTGAGAAACTAATGCGCAAGCAGATAGAAAGTTGGCCGAACGGTACTTATGAGATAAACGATTGCTTTGAGTCTGACGGAGTAACCCCTGACAGACATTGGAAACTAAAATGTAAATTAGTTATTCGTGATAGTGACTTAATTGTTGACTTAAGTGGATCTGACGAACCCGCTGCAGGTTCAATGGCCATGACTTATGGATCATCCTCTTCTGCTGGTTATGAGGCTGTGTTTCAGATGGCGGATAAGGATATCCCAATAAATGAGGGTTGCTATAGTTGTATAACCGTAATATCACCTTACGGGACGCTAACGAATACTCCATTGCCCCATGCGTCGATGGCGGGAAATTCTGAAGGCCAGCCTGTTTTAATTGATATGATACTTCGTGCTTTTGCGAGCTTTTCTGAAATGGCTCCCGCTCCAGATGCTAATACGTGTGGTTTGGTTTGTTTTGGAGGAGTGGACACCAGAAATGATCAGCCCTTTGCGTATTTGAATTTAGAGGGCTCGGGGTGGGGTGGCTCTAATTTTGCTGATGGAAATAGTGTGCAATTCACCAAACTTGGTAATTGTTCAGTTCAAACTATTGAAAGCGTCGAGACTCGATATCCTTTTGTACATATGGAGTATGAGATGCAACCTTTTAGAGGAGGCGCTGGCAAGCATAGAGGTGGGTTCGGATCACGTAGAAGAATTAAGGTGTATGGAAAAGATTTGGTTGCGAGCACGACAATAAGTCGAACTTTTCTTCCGGCTACAGGCTTGAAAGGTGGTAAGGAGTCAGCGGTTAATATTGTCTCATTCAAGTCCCCTGATGACGAAGATTGGATGTCTGCCCCTGAGAAGTTTGGTTCAATAGCTAACGGAATGTTTTCAAATATAAATTTGAAAACTGATGATGAGGTTCTGGTAATCACTGGAAACGGTGCAGGCTACGGTAATCCATTTGAAAGGAATCCCGATCTTGTTTTGAAAGATATCGAGGATGAGCTACTAACTAGTGATCAGGCGCGTGAACATTTTGGTGTGGTTATTAGTAACGATAATTTAATGGTTGATATTGATAAAACAAGCAAGCTGAGAAATACGGAGATTTAATTATGAGACCATTAGAAGTTAACGAATTACCACATTGTGCAAATTGTGGACAGCTTACCACTTGGAAGACAGTAGATAAGCAGTTTCAATCCAAAGTACTCAATTTTTGTAGTGAACAATGCCTTTCGGTCTTTGAGGACTATCTGCTACCCTTACATGGGGAGGCTTTTTTGGAAACATTGGATAAAACGTGCTTTGTTAAATAATATAACGTTATAGTCTAAGAGTGGTGCATGACTGACGGCTTCGAAAGTGATATTCGAGAGGTAGATAGAAAGTCTGACATTTTGTCAGATCCGTTTTTACTTGAGATTATAAGAAACTATTTTATTACCACGTGTCAGGAGATGGGAACATCAATGATGCGAACTGCTTTTTCAACGCTATTTAGTGAAGCCAGAGATTTTATAGTAGTTATTCTGGACAGGGATGCTGAGCTTTTAGCTCAAGTAGATTATGTTCCTTCCATGTTGGGAGCTGCGAGGCATGCAGTAAAATTATGTTTACATGAAATAGGTATCGACCGACTAGAACCTGGGGACATAATAATGAGTAACGATCCCTACAGGAACAATGGCCATATACCTGAACATATTATGGTTAAGCCTATCTTCAGTGGCGATATAATTGTTGGTTACACAGGATGTATTGGACACATGGTTGATGTCGGCGGTTCAGTTCCGGCTGCGTTCGGTATTCATGAAAATTGCTATCAAGAGGGGCTCAGAATTCCTCCAATCAAAATTTATAAAGATAATCAAGAGGTTGAAGATAATTTTAAATTAATTCTTGCCAATACTAGGACTCCAAAATCCTCATATGGTGACTTTAAAGCCATGGTTGGCGCTTTGTACAAAGGAGAAAAAAGAATTTTGGAGCTTATTGAACTTTATGGTCAAGAGGTTTATGAGCAAGCATGTTTAGATATTAAGCTGGTGTCTGAGAACTTGATGCGTGCTCAGATACGAAAGTGGCCTAATGGTACCTATGAGATTAATGATGGCTTTGAGTCAGATGGAGTTACGCCTAACCGGCAGTGGAATATTAAGTGCAAGCTTGTTATTCGTGATAATGATTTGATTATTGATTTAAGTGGCTCTGATGAGCCTCCGGCTGGTTCTATGGCTATGACATTTGGCTCTTCATCTGCTGCAGGTTATATTGCCATTTTCCAAATGGTTGATAATGATATTCCAATCAACGAGGGATGCTATAGTTGCATAACGGTTATATCGCCATATGGAACCCTCACTAACACGCCTTTGCCCCACGCATCAATGGCGGGTCACTCTGAGGGGCAGCCTATTCTTATTGATATGATTTTGCGAGCGTTTGCGATATTTTCTGACCGATCTGCAGCTCCGGATGCCAATAGTTGTGGCTTGGTTTCCTTTGGAGGAGTAGATCCAAGGAGTGGGCAGCCATTCGCATATTTAAATTTAGAGGGTTCAGGTTGGGGTGGTTCAAATACCTCGGATGGAAACAATGTTCAGTTTACTAAGTTGGGAAATTGTTCGGTCCAAACTATAGAAAGTGTAGAAACACGATATCCTTTTATCCATTTGGAATATGAGATGCAGCCATTTCGAGGAGGAGCTGGGAGGTTTAGAGGAGGTTTTGGTTCAAGACGAAGATTAAAGGTTTATGGTAATTCAATGGTCGCAAGCACTACAATTAGTCGAACAGTCGTCTCTGCTCCAGGTCTAGATGGAGGCAACAACTCTGCAGTCAATTCGGTCAGTTTTCGGTCAATAGGTGATTTACAATGGCTGTCTGCGCCAGCAAAGTTTGGAGCTCTGGCAAACGGAATGTTTTCAAATGTGAGCCTAAAAACTGACGATGAAATTCTTGTAATTACTGGAAATGGGGCCGGTTATGGTAATCCCTTTGAAAGAGATATTCGGTTGGTTTTAAAAGATGTTGAAGATGAACTTCTAAGTATTGAAGATGCTCGAGTCTTTTTCGGAGTTGTATTTTCCAAAAATGAGATGGCTATTGATGAGGTTGCAACTAAAGTTTTACGCAGAGAGGAAATGTCGAAATGAGGTTTCCCGTTAACGCCAAAAAAGACTCAAAAGTGGAAAAAATTACGAGAGTCACACACCTTGAAAGCGTGTATTTGAGTACAACAAATTTTGAGAGTGAAGAGATAGATAGTTTATTTTTTGCAGCTCGTTATTTGTGCCCTCATAATTGGCTTGATGATGAGGTTTACTTCACTGCGATCGGACGAATTATTAGTGATTGTTCAAGCAACAAAGCTCTGAGAGACAACTGTAGTGAATTTTCTTCAATGCTTCTGAAAAAAAAATTGTTAACAAAAAAACCTAATGAAGCTATACAGCTATTGGTCAACATTGAAAGGTCTACTCCGTTTAGGACATTTTTGAAGGCTTTGATTTACTATTTGTATGGGGATCCAATTGTTTGGGGTGGCTGTGGCTATGAAGGAGTTCTTGGGTGTAATGAAGACGGTGAGCGGGATGGTATAAATGATATCGATTGGTTGCCTGAACCTCCTGAGGATTTAAATTAAATTGGAATTTTG
>MDTB01183582.1_pt1 | contig 17145 bp, 13 predicted proteins | sample 811161 | NCBI WGS metagenome assembly MDTB01 (sample SAMN05326650, study PRJNA326480) | marine metagenome | isolation source: seawater | place: Mediterranean Sea | collected 2009
ATTCTCAGGTGGTCTGCACGGGGTGGGTGTTTCGGTGGTGAACGCTTTATCTGAAAAATTACAAGTCAATGTGCGACGTGCAGGTAAGGAATATGCAATGACCTTTGCTGGCGGTGAAAAAGCCAGCGAGCTGAAACAAATAGGCAAAGTGGGGCAGCGTAATACTGGCACAGCCTTGAGATTTTGGCCGGATCAGCAATATTTTGACAGTCTCCAATTTTCTGTCCCCAAACTAACGCATTTATTGCGTGCCAAAGCGGTGTTGTGTCCCGGACTGACCATCCGGTTGCAAGACGAGGCTAAGCAGGAAACGCAAGAATGGTGTTATGCCGCGGGTATCAGTGATTACGTGATGCAGAGTTTGGCGGGTATGAGTGTGCTTCCCTCGGCACCGATTATTGGCCAGTTTAGTAATCCAAGCGAAGCCGCAGATTGGGCGCTGATGTGGGTTGAAGAGGGGACTGATTGGGTGGCCGAGAGTTATGTCAATTTAATTCCAACTGTGCAGGGTGGAACCCATGTCAATGGCTTCAGGACAGGATTGACTGAAGCGATGCGCGATTTTTGTGAAACTCGAAAATTGCTGCCACGCGGTGTCAAGATTGCACCAGAGGATGTCTGGCAACAGTTGGCGTATGTGCTATCCATTAAAATGCAAGATCCACAATTCGCTGGCCAAACAAAAGAACGCCTGGGCTCACGTGAGAGTGCTGCTTTTGTAGCCGCGGTAGTCAAGGATGCACTTGCTGCCTGGTTGCATCAGAATATTGAGTCGGCTGAGTTGATTGCTCAGTCCATTATTAGAAATGCTGAAAAGCGTTTGCGTGCCATCAAGAAAGTAGTGCGCAAGCGTGTCACCACGGGCCCAGCTCTGCCTGGTAAGTTGGCCGACTGTTCATCCCAAGATGTGACTCAAACAGAATTATTCTTAGTGGAAGGTGATTCTGCAGGCGGTTCTGCCAAACAGGCACGCGACCGTGAATATCAAGCCATAATGCCGTTGCGTGGCAAAATTCTGAACAGTTGGGAGGTGCCTTCTGATCAGGTGCTGGCTTCACAAGAGGTGCATGATATTGCGATCGCAGTTGGCGTTGATCCTGGCGCCACAGACTTAAGTAAATTACGTTACGGTAAGATTTGTATATTGGCCGACGCTGATTCAGATGGGCTCCACATTTCAACTTTATTATGTGCATTATTTCTGCGCCATTTCCCAGCGTTGATTGAGGCGGGGCACATCTATATCGCTATGCCGCCATTATTCAGGATAGATGCAGGCAAGGACGTGTATTATGCTTTAGATGATGATGAGCGCCAGCGCATCCTCGATAAGCTGGCAGCTGAAAAAACAAAAGCAAAAGTGAACATTACACGCTTTAAGGGACTGGGTGAAATGAATCCCTCCCAGCTGCGCGAGTCAACTATATCTAAAGACAGTCGGCGTTTAGTGCAGTTGACCGTGGATGCCGGTGATAACACATATAAAATCATGGACATGTTATTAGGCAAAAAAACTATTCAACAACGGAAAGCATGGCTAGAGAAGAAGGGCGATCTTGCTCAGACTTAGGACATAGATAACTATTATGAGCAATAATCTAGAATTTGATTACGGAGACGTTGAGCGCCTGCCGCTGCAGACATTTACAGAAAAAGCCTATCTTGATTATTCCATGTATGTGATTTTGGATCGTGCCTTGCCGCAAATAGGCGATGGTCTGAAGCCGGTGCAAAGACGCATAATCTACGCCATGTCAGAGCTGGGTCTATCAGCCACATCCAAACCTAAAAAGTCGGCACGTACGGTAGGTGATGTGATTGGTAAATTTCATCCGCATGGTGATTCGGCCTGTTATGAGGCCATGGTGCTTATGGCGCAGCCATTCTCATATCGCTATCCATTAATTGATGGTCAAGGTAACTGGGGCTCAACAGATGATCCCAAATCCTTTGCTGCCATGCGGTATACCGAATCAAAACTGACACCTTATGCCAAGGCCTTACTGCAAGAGTTGGGGCAGGGCACAGTCGATTGGACGCCAAACTTTGATGGCACGCTGCAGGAGCCGGTAGTGTTACCCGCGCGCCTGCCTAATATTTTACTCAACGGTGGGATGGGTATTGCAGTGGGCATGTCGACCGATATTCCACCGCATAATTTGCGTGAAGTAGTGGCCGCTTGTGTTAGCTTATTGGATCAGCCCAAGGCCACGGTAGCGCAACTGTGTGAGCATGTGCAGGCGCCGGACTATCCCTCGGCAGCCGAAATTATTTCTGAGCCAGAAGATCTTCAGGCTATCTATGAAACTGGCATGGGGCAAACGCGCATGCGTGCAATTTATAGTAAAGAGACAGAGGGTATTATTATATCCGCGTTACCTTATCAAGTATCTGGTGCGCGTGTTTTGGAGCAGATTGCACACCAGATGAATGCGAAAAAATTGCCTATGGTCGAGGATTTGCGAGACGAATCAGATCATGAAAATCCAGTGCGATTGGTAGTTGTACCGCGCAGCAATCGGGTGGATGTTGAGGCGTTGATGTTGCATTTATTTGCTACGACTGATCTGGAGAAAACATATCGGGTCAATCTGAATGTGATTGGTATTGATGGCCGCCCACAGGTTAAAGATCTTCGCAGCCTGCTCAAGGAATGGCTGAGTTTTCGAACCAATACTGTGACACGACGCTTGCAATGGCGTTTGGATCGGGTCAACGAACGCTTGCATATTTTGCAAGGCTTGTTGATTGCTTATCTTAATATCGACGAGATTATTGCCATCATCCGCACGCAAGACGAGCCCAAGCCGGTATTGATGGAGCGTTTTAAACTGAGTGATATCCAAGCTGAGGCTATTCTGGAAATCAAGTTAAGACGGTTAGCCAAATTAGAAGAAATTAAAATCAAGTCTGAGACGGAAGAGTTACAGGCTGAGCAAGCCGAGTTGCAAAAAATACTGGGCTCCAAAACGCGCCTCAAAAAACTCATACGGAGTGAACTACTGGCCGATGCAGACACTTATGGTGATGAGCGTCGCTCACTGATCGTTCAGCGCGCCAGTGCTAAGCCTATGGATGAGACACAATTAATGCCAACGGAACTTTCCACTGTGATTTTATCTCAGCGTGGCTGGGTGCGGGCCGCCAAAGGACATGATCTTGACCCAGCAGCAATGAATTATAAGACAGGTGATGATTATCAATCGCACGCTAGCGGCAAGAGTAATCAAATGGCAGTATTTCTTGACTCAGAAGGTCGCACATATACTTTGCCAGCGCATAGTTTGCCTTCTGCACGCGGCCAGGGTGAGCCGCTCACTGGGCGCTTCAATCCTGCTGCTGGGGCACAATTTATTGCCGTGCTACTAGCACAGCCTGACAGCAGATATCTTTTAGCCAGCGATTACGGTTATGGTTTCATTGGTACGGCCGAAGATTTGTTTTCGCGCAACAAGTCGGGCAAAAAGATTTTAACCGTGCCGCAGGGGGCACGCGTACTTGCCCCTGTGCCGGTGCGAGCGCTGGATGATGAATACATCGTTGCGCTAAGTTCGGCAGGTCATATGCTGGTAACGCCGTTAGCGGAGTTGCCACTGATGGCTAAAGGTAAAGGTATCAAGTTCATAAGTATTCCTAATACTAAGCTCAAATCTGCTGAGGAGAGAGTCAAGCACGTCAGCCTATGGCGGCCTGGCGAGTCCATCACTGTGATCTGTGGCAAGAAGCATAAAACCATGAAGTCTGCAGAAATTGAAGGGTATATGGCTGAGCGTGGCCGCCGTGGATCGAAATTAGCGCGCGGTTATCAGGCTGTCGATGAACTGGTCATTAATTACAAAAGTCCCTAGGAGTGCTTAATGTACATGTTTTGTACATTAAGTGTTTATGCGTAGTGCGCGTATTGAATATCCACCCAATTTGGGTGGGGTGGCTTTTTAACCTCTATGCTGTATTCTTTAACTCACTGTTTTGATTAGAAAGCAACAAGTTTTGGGGAAAATTTGTGGAGCATCTCGTGTTCCGCGTTGCAGTCTGCAACACCGCCTTAACTTACTCTCAGGTAAAACAAAACATTTGAGAGTAAGTCAAGGTTTGGCTTCGGCTATGCCACTCCGACCTTACTATCATGTGTTCGCGCAATTAATTTCTTTGCTACCATTGAACCGGTTACAATCGAGCTTATCTTAAGCATATTCAATACTCACCATCAGACTATCTTATGCTGTCACGAATTGGATTATTTTTAGCTGCTAACTTTGGCGTACTAGCTGTATTCAGTGTCTCGTCACGCGTATTGGGTTTAGATCGATGGTTGGCAGAACAAGGCATGGCAGGCCAGATGAATGGCATATTTATCATGGCCTTGTTATTTGGTTTCGGCGGCTCATTTATTTCGTTGGCGCTGTCCAAGCGTATGGCCAAAAGAGGCATGCGCGTAAAAGTCATTGAGTCAGCCACTAATAACAGCGAACGCTGGCTGCTTGAAACAGTGCGCAGGCAAGCTAAGATGGCCGGCATTGGGATGCCAGAAGTGGGTATTTTTGAGTCGCCACAAGCGAACGCATTTGCTACTGGTATGAAGCGTGATGATGCTTTGGTTGCAGTCAGCACCGGCTTAATGAATACGATGACGCAGGACGAGGTCGAAGCGGTTTTGGCGCATGAAGTCAGCCATGTGGCTAACGGTGATATGATTACCATGGGTTTGCTACAAGGTGTACTGAATACGTTTGTGATTTTGTTCTCGCGCGTTATTGGCATATTGATAGACCGAGTGGTATTCAAGATTCAGCGTGGCATTGGACCGGGTTATTTTATTGGCAGTATTGTTGCCGAGTTAATTCTGGGCGTGGTGGCAGCCGTCATCGCCAGCTGGTTCTCGCGCAAGCGAGAATACCGAGCCGACTTCGGTGGGGCAAAACTGGCAGGAAAACAAAATATGATAAATGCCCTGAAGCGACTCAAATCGGCTCATCAGCCTGAGAGTTTACCGGGCGAACTCGCCGCCTTTGGTATTGCCGGTGGATTAGGCGGTGGTCTCAAGCAGCTGTTAATGTCACATCCTCCCTTAGATGATCGAATCGCAGCCTTAGAAAAGTACTAGCCTCTCGAGGGTATCAACCCGGCCGCGTATCAATAGTCTTTACTGCGATGTCCGCTGATCTCCTGGGCCAGCTTGGGGACCAGATAACCGGGTAAGCGTTGTTTGAGCTGCTGCATAATCATTTCAGCGCGAGCGCGTTGGACGTAAAAATGATGCGTGCCTTTGGCTTTATCTAATAAATGCAAATAGTAGGGCAAGATACCCGCAGAGAATAATTTACGAGACAGTTCAACCAGCGTATCTGCATTGTCATTGACACCCCGGAGCAATACCGCTTGATTGAGTGTAGTGGTGTTAGTCTGCCTGATTTGCTCGGCCGCATCTTTAACCGACTGATTGATTTCTTCGGGATGATTAATATGCAATACAACGACTGTATTGAGGCGCGTATTTGCCAATAATGTGAGCAGTTGGTGGGTCACACGCTGCGGGTAGATTGATGGGAATTTTGTATGCACCCGAACAGTTTTTATATGTTTGATAGCAGCCAATGAGGTAAACAAATAGCCAAGTAGATCATCATCTAGACTGAGTGGATCGCCACCGCTGAGAATGATTTCGTTGAGACTGCGGTCATTTTTTACCGCCGTCAGTGCTGTTTCATAACGACGCTGATTCGGTGTCTCACGGCTGTAAGGATAATCTTTGCGAAAACAATAACGACAATGCACGGGGCAGGTATTGGTGGTAATGATCAGGGCACGATGTTGATATTTTTTTAACATGCCACCCGCTAATGTGGCGTCCTGATCACCGACTGGATCCTCGCCATAACCGGCAGGATTAATTAACTCGCGAGCATCAGGCATATATTGCTTGAGGACAGGGTGGTCATATTCAAATTGTCTCAATAACTCTGTGCTTAATCGAATTGGAAACAGTTGTTCGATTTGCTGCAAAGTAGTCGCTTGGTAATGAGGCTGTTGTTGCGCACGAAGTTCAGCTAAGCCTACATACGACTGGGCGAATATTTTTTTCCAATGCAGGGGATGTTCTGAAGTCGACATGCACGCTATCATAACGCGTCTTATAACGTACTGAAGGTTTATTTATGGCTAATTACAGCACGAATGAATTCAAATCTGGTCTCAAAATTATGTTAGATGGCGAGCCATACACAATTGTTGAGAATGAGTTTGTTAAGCCGGGTAAGGGTCAGGCGTTTAACCGCGTAAAAATACGCAACCTTAAAACGGGTCGTGTCGTTGATCGTACGTTTAAGTCCGGTGACAGCGTAGAGGGCGCAGATGTGATGGAAGTGGATATGCAGTACCTCTATAGCGATGGTGAACAATGGCATTTCATGGACCCCAATACATTTGAACAGCATGCCGCCGATGAGACCGCGGTTGGTGATGCCTCGCAATGGTTGAAAGAACAAGATATATGCGTAGTGACGCTATACAACGGTGCACCCTTATCGGTGACCGCCCCTAATTTTGTCGAATTAAAAATTAGCCAGTCTGATCCAGGCATCAAGGGCGATACTGCTCAGGGTGCAACCAAGCCAGCAACGCTGGAGACAGGTGCAGTGGTTAAAGTACCCCTATTCGTTGAGGAAGGTGAGGTTATTCGGATTGATACCCGCACGGGTGAATATGCCTCCCGTGTGAAAGAATAAGCTGATCTCAAGCCAGTGCAACAATGGCAGCCCTGTTCTAGTCTGGAACTGATCAAACAACGCGCACACCTGCTCCTACGCGCGCGCGATTTTTTTCAAAACAACAATCTGCTGGAGGTGGAAACACCTCTGCTGGCTGCACATACCGTTACCGAGCCAAATATTGAATCCATCCGCCTAACTCTTCAGGATAGCGCTAAATATCTGCAAACCTCTCCAGAATATGCGATGAAGCGTTTATTAGCAGCAGGGGTGCCCGATTGTTATCAAATATGCAAAGCTTTTCGTTTGGGTGAGAATGGAATACGCCATAATAGCGAATTCACATTGCTGGAATGGTACCGTCTGGATTATGACCTTCAGCAGATTATTCAGGATACGCTCAGTCTGTGCCGGCACATGTCAGACAAGTTGCAACTGAACAAAATAATTAGTTATCAACAGGCCTTGCATGATGCATTAGGGATTTCTTTGGCTGATCTTTCGCGTGCTTTTTTAATTGCGCAGGCCCAAGCCCAGGGCATGGTGAGTTCCGATCAGCTGAGTGATGCACAATTATTAGATTTTGTATTCTCTAAGTGTGTGACAACACATTTCAGTGCTGAGGGGTTGACCGTGGTATACGGCTATCCCGCTGCCCAGGCGGCATTGGCCAAGATTAATAATGACACACCAGCCACTGCAGATCGTTTTGAAGTGTTCTGGCAAGATCTTGAGTTGGCGAATGGTTATGTTGAGCTAACCGATCCAGTCGAGCAGTTGGCGCGTTTCCAACAAGACCAGGCGTTGCGGGCAGCCATGGATTTGCCAGAGGTACAGATAGATCAGCGACTGTTAGCAGCTCAAGCAGCAGGTCTGCCGCACTGTGCCGGTGTGGCACTGGGTCTGGATCGGGTTTTAATGGCGGTCAGTAACAGTCAGGATATTCGTCAAGTATTAAGCTTTGACTGGCATCACGCTTGAGCTATTTGGGCGTGTGCAATTTTTTCACCCATCAACACTTTTTGATCGATACTAAGGCTATCCAAGGCCACCCCAAAATTCTCTGAGTACAGCATCACCACGGTCGAACCCATGTTAAAAGTACCCATGTGATCTCCTTTATCGAGGTGTATGTTTTGCTGTTGATAATCATGTTGGATCGGATGATCAAGATGCGGGGGCGTGATCAGTCCCGCCCAAACTGTCTCTATGGCCGCAACATTAACTGCTCCGACCATGACACTCGCCATATAGCCATGGGATGTTTTGAATATGCAGGCGACGCGCTCATTACGCGCATACAGCTTGTCGATTGTTTTCGGTGCGTAGGGCGCAACACTGAATAGCCGGCCAGGCACATAGACCATTTCAATTAACTGTGCTGCATAAGCCATATGAACACGATGATAGTCACGCGGTGACAGATAGAGCGTGCAAAAATTACCGTTCTCAAAGACGGCTCTGTGCTGACACGCGGGGGTCAAAAATTCATCCACGGTGAAGTATTTGCCTTTGGCTTGGATGAGGCTTGCATGCTCAATCTTACCAAACTGGCTGATGCGGCCGTCACAGGGGGAGCTGAGCAGATTTGCATCCTGCTCTATGGGACGTGAACCGGCTACTAATTCACGTGTGAAGAAAGCATTGAAGGTCGCATAGTCTGCGAGGTCAGTAATCTGGGCATCTTGCATTTCAACTTTGAAGAATTTAATGAACTGCTTAATGGCAAACTTTACAAAAGGCCAACGCTGACGCGTTGACCAGTAGGTCATACGTGATACCAGATGATGTGGAAACAGCTCAAAAAGTATGCTTTTGATGGTTTCCCAGCGTGTTGCTAATGCCTGACTCATGGTGCGAGGTTTCTTTGTATCGTGACAAAGTCTGCAGCGATGGTACTGGCCTGATGTGGTGTATTGAAAACGGCACTGATGGCAGTATCAGGCGCAATCAGATAGACCGCACTGCTGTGATCTACCAGATAGTCGGTGCTGTCCTCCGTCGGTTTATTGAGAGTCGCAATAATACCCATGTTTTTAAGGAAAAGAGACAATGATTGATCATAGCCTGAGGTTCCTATAATGCGGCTATCAAAACCACTAATATAGTTATTAATATGTTCTGGCGTATCGCGCTCAGGATCAACTGAGACAAAAACAATGGCTAAATCGGCACTGTTCTGCTGCTGCTCAATTAATGCCAGGCTATGACTTAGAGTGGCCAGAGTCGTCGGACAGATATCAGGACAATGAGTGAAACCAAAAAACCATAAGGTCCATTGATCACGAATATTTTCTTTCGTGAAGCTACGTCCGTGATTATCTATGAAATCAAAATCGGGTATCGCAACTTGCTGATCATATAAATAAGTGGCATGTTGCAACTGTTCATCAATAGCAACATTGTCTGGTTGTGTTTTGAAATTAAACACCCCCAGGCCGATGATTAACGCGATCAGGCCTGTCACGGCTAAGGCCAAATTTGATGTTGATGTGCTCATAGATTTTTAACTGTTAGTACTGTAATTATATTATGTCATCCGACTCAATTGAATTAACTGCCAGCACACTCAAACAGGCGATTTTTGAGAGTGAAGATCTTCTGCTGAAGCACGATCTATACTATGGGCAAGGCATGCATACAGCACTCGATGAGGCCGCATATCTTGTCAGCTTTGTGGCTGGATTGCCACCTGATTTTTGTCCAGACAAGGATAATATGTGCCTCAGCGAGCACCACAAACAACGTCTGCAAGAGTGTCTGGCAAAACGCATTAAGCAGCGCTTACCGCTGGCCTACATACTTGGCCAGACTTGGCTGGCTGGCGTCATGTTCAAGGTCAGTCCGGCGGTATTGATTCCACGCTCGCCGATTGCGGAATTGATTGGACAACAATGTTCACCCTGGAATCAATGCCAACAAGTCAGGCACATATTGGATTTATGCACGGGCAGTGGTTGTCTGGGAATTCTGGCAGCTCAGGCATTTCCTGAGGCACACGTCGATATGAGCGATATCGATCAGGCTGCCTTGAAAATAGCCGCGCAGAATATCCAGCTGCACCGCCTTAGTGATCGAATTAACATCATATGTTCTGATGTTTACGCACAGATTCCATATACTCAATATGATATTATTATTGCTAATCCGCCATATGTGCCTGTGTGTGAACAAGTCCAGCTGCCCGCAGAATTTGCGCATGAACCACAGCATGCATTATTTTCAGGTGATGATGGTCTCAATATAGTCACACAAGTGATCGCAGGTGCGGCAACTTATCTGCAGGCGCATGGCATTCTTGTTCTAGAGGTGGGGCAGTTTGCTGATGTATTGCAGGACCATTATCCTCATTATCAAATAATGTGGCATGAGCTGGCGGATGGTGGTGAAGGCGTGTGTGTGCTGACACGAGAGGATTGTCAGCAGATGCTCAATCCTGCCTAGTGCAGTAAGTACACAACTCGAATAACATAATAAATAATCAAACACACAATCACAGTGGCAACAAAGCGATAAACAATGGCGGGTAATACATTCGGAACTTTATTTAGCATGACGTCTTTTGGTGAGAGTCATGGTCCAGCAATCGGTGCCGTTGTCGACGGCTGTCCGCCGGGTATTCCTCTGTCCGAGGAGGACTTACAACCGGATTTAGATCGACGTAAACCGGGTCAATCCAAGTTTACAACCCAGCGCAGAGAATCCGACACAGTCGAAATTTTGTCTGGTGTATTTGAAGGCAAGACGACAGGCACACCGATTGGTTTGTTAATCAGGAATGAAGATCAACGTTCCAAAGATTACTCTAAAATTGCCCAAACCTTTCGTCCCGGCCACGCAGACTATACTTACTTCAAAAAATACGGCATCAGAGATTACCGTGGTGGCGGACGTTCATCGGCACGCGAGACGGCGATGCGCGTTGCGGCCGGTGCGATCGCGAAAAAATTCCTGAAATTGGAGTATGGAACTGAAATTCATGCGTGTGTTACCCAGATCGGTCATATCATCGCTGCGCAAATGGATTGGTCTCAAGTCGAACATAATCCATTCTTTTTCCCCGACCCAGCATGCGTGCCTGACTTAGAAAAATTGTTAGATCAATTAAGGCGTGATGGGGATTCTATTGGCGCCAGATTAATGGTTCAGGCCAGTCAAGTTCCAGTTGGTTTAGGGGAACCAATTTTTGATCGTCTGGATGCGGACCTTGCCAAGGCGATGATGTCAATTAACGCCGTCAAGGCTGTTGAGATCGGTTCGGGTTTTGCTTGTGTGACACAACGCGGCAGTGAGCATCGCGATAATATTGAAGTCCATGGATTCGCTACCAACCACTCGGGTGGAACCTTGGGTGGTATCAGCTCCGGACAGGATCTGGCGTTGTCTATTGCGTTGAAGCCGACCTCCAGCATCCGCGTGCCCGGGCCCACTGTGAACGCACAGGGCGAGCAAACTGAAGTAGTGACCACAGGTCGCCATGATCCTTGTGTCGGTATACGTGCAGTCGCCATTGCAGAAGCTATGATGGCACTGGTGCTGGCCGACCATGCGCTCAGACATCGCGGACAAAATGCGGGTGTCAGCACGACTTGTCCAGATATTCCCTCAGCCCAATAATTATTGGAACAACCCTATGGCAGCGCAATCGCTCTACGATAAATTATGGAATTCTCATGTCGTTCATACCCAGGATGATGGCACCAGTCTGATTTATATCGATCGACACCTGGTGCATGAAGTGACTTCGCCGCAGGCGTTTGAAAGTCTTAAATTAGCGGGGCGCACACCTTGGCGCAAATCATCTATTCTGGCAGTACCTGACCATAATGTGCCGACCAAAGACCGTGATCAGGAAATTGCTGATCCGGTATCGCGCCGTCAGCTGCAAGCGCTGGATGATAATTGTAACTTGTTTGGCTTGAATAAATTTGCCATGAACGATCCACGCCAGGGCATTGTGCATGTGATCGGTCCTGAGCAGGGTGCCAGTTTACCCGGCATGACGATTGTCTGTGGTGACTCACATACATCCACCCATGGGGCCCTGGCGGCGCTCGCATTTGGTATCGGTACTTCTGAGGTTGAGCATGTACTCGCTACGCAGTGCCTGCAGTTGAAAAAAACAAAATCAATGTTGGTAGACATTCATGGTCAAATGCCAGCAGGAGTCTATTCAAAAGATGTGATCCTGGCCTTGATCGCACACATCGGAACTGCGGGTGGTACTGGCTACACTATCGAATTTTCCGGACAGGCAATCAGCGCGATGTCGATTGAAGCACGCATGACCATATGCAACATGGCGATTGAAGCGGGTGCTCGTGCGGGCATCATAGCGGTTGATGATCACACGCTAGAGTATGTGGCAGGTCGGCCATACTCGCCGCAGGGCGCGTTATGGGATCAGGCTGAGTCAGCCTGGCGCCAGTTGGTATCAGATGCAGACGCGATGTTTGATCACACCGTCAGGATAGATGCCAGTCAATTAGTGCCGCAGGTTAGCTGGGGAACCTCACCTGAGATGGTAGTGGGTATCAATGAGTGTGTGCCTGATCCTGATCAGGAAGCCAGTGCGGCCAAGGCGCAGGGCATGCGTAATGCACTTGCATATATGGATTTAGTGCCTGGTACAGCTATTCAGGCAATAGCTGTAGATAAAGTTTTTATTGGTTCATGCACTAATTCCAGAATCGAAGATTTACGTTTGGCCGCACAAGTTGTCGCCGGTCGAACTGTTGCCCATAACATCAAGCTGGCCATGGTGGTGCCTGGCTCAGGTCTGGTGAAACGACAGGCTGAACAAGAGGGTCTGGATCAAGTTTTTAAGCAGGCAGGATTCGAGTGGCGTGAGCCTGGTTGTTCGATGTGTCTGGGCATGAATGCCGATCAGTTAGCCTCAGGAGAGCGTTGTGCATCGACCTCTAATCGTAACTTCGAGGGGCGTCAGGGGCAAGGTGGCAGAACACATCTGGTCAGTCCGGCATCAGCGGCGGCGGCTGCAATTGCCGGTCATTTCGACGATGCCCGAAAATATTTAGCTTAGGACGGTAACATGCAAGCTTTTACTCAATTGACGTCTAAAGTGATTCCACTGGATCGATCCAATGTCGATACTGATGCAATTATTCCCAAACAGTATTTGAAGTCCATCCGCAAAAGTGGCTTTGGTCCCAACTTGTTTGATGACTGGCGCTATTTAGATCCCGGCAGGCCTGATCAAGAATGCAGTCAACGGCGGATTAATCCTGATTTTATCTTAAATAATGAACATTATAGTGATGCACAAATTCTCTTAGGGCGGGATAATTTCGGCTGCGGATCCTCACGTGAGCATGCTGTATGGGCAATGTCGGACTATGGCTTAAGAGCAGTCATAGCAGCGAGTTTTGCCGATATCTTTTTTAGTAACTGCTATAAAAATGGTTTGCTCCCGATTGTTTTGAGTAAGCAGGATATCGACATACTGTTCGATCACTGTCAGCGTGATACAGCGTTTACTGTGTCGATCGATCTCGCCAGTCAAACTGTACTTGCTGACGATGGCTTTCGGGCCCAGTTTGAAATTGATACTTTCCGCAAGCATTGTTTACTCAATGGCTTGGATGAGATTGGCATCACTTTGCAATATGCAGAACAAATACGTGCCTATGAGGCTAAATTAAAAAATCAATCACCCTGGTTATTCAGTCAGGACTGATCCCTACAATCAATTGCTATGTCTAAAATATTAATATTACCTGGTGATGGTATTGGGCCTGAAATTATTGAGCAAGCCGTGCAGGTACTTGCCTGCTTACAGGCACATGGTGTTGCGCTTGAAATGCAGCATGGGCTGATCGGTGGTGCGGCGTATGATGAATATAAATCCCCCTTACCAGAACAAACGTTGTCTATGGCGCAGGAAGCAGACGCCATTCTGCTAGGTGCAGTGGGGGGACCTCAATATGATGAGGTGCCCAGACATTTGCGACCCGAGCAGGGCTTGTTAGACATTCGTGGTCAACTCAATTTATTTGCTAATTTGCGTCCTGCCTTACTCTATGCTCAGTTGGCAGAGGCCTCATCACTCAAGCCCGAACTTGTTGCTGATCTCGATTTGCTGATTGTGCGTGAGCTCACTGGTGGTATTTATTTTGGTCAGCCACGCGCTAATGAAACACAAGATAATATTCGGCGTGCTTACAATACTATGGTTTACGACGAGAATGAGATCCGCCGTATCGCGCATGTTGCATTTCAAGCAGCACGCAAGCGTGACCAGCGCCTGTGTTCAGTCGATAAAGCTAATGTTCTGGAGGTATCCTTATTGTGGCGTCAGGTCATGCAAGAAGTACATGCCGAATATGCCGATGTGGAACTGTCTCATATGTACGTTGATAATGCTGCTATGCAGTTAATACGGGCACCAAAGCAGTTTGATGTCATGGTGACGTCAAATTTATTTGGCGATATCCTGTCAGATGCAGCCGCCATGTTAACCGGATCTATTGGCATGCTGCCATCGGCCTCTTTAAATGAAAATAATAAAGGTATGTATGAGCCGATTCATGGTTCTGCACCTGACATTGCCGGCCAAGATCGGGCTAATCCACTGGCCACTATCCTGTCAGTCGCTATGATGTTGCGCTACTCGCTGGGTTATGAGGACATGGCAGATAGGTTAGAGCAAGCTGTAATTAATACCTTGCAGGATGGCATGCGTACGCAGGATATTGCGCACTCAGACCAAGCAGTGATCGGTACCACTCAAATGGGTGCAGCGGTGATCGAGCAACTCAACACACTGTTGTCTGACTAGTGCTGAGAGATCTAAACTTAAGGAAATGTTATGACTAAGAAATATGATGTTGCCGTAGTCGGCGCTACGGGTGCTGTCGGTGAGGTTATGCTCGCCATGCTGGCGCAACGTCAATTCCCTATCAATAATATCTATGCGCTTGCCAGCGCGCGGTCGGTTGGCAAGCATGTCGCCTGTGGCGATCAGCAAATAGAAGTGCAAGATTTAGCCACGTTTGATTTTTCAAACGTTCAAATTGGCTTATTCTCAGCAGGCAGCTCAATATCCGACATATACGCGCCCAAGGCGGCGGCAGCAGGCTGTATTGTGATCGACAATACTTCGCGTTTTCGTTATGAAGACAAGGTGCCATTGGTGGTGCCCGAAGTGAATCCCGAGGCGATTGCAGAGTATAAGCATAGCGGTATTATTGCTAATCCGAACTGCTCTACTATCCAGATGGTGGTGGCGCTAAAACCAATCCATGATGCGGTAGGCATTACGCGCGTCAATGTTGCTACCTATCAAGCGGTATCGGGGACAGGCAAAGAGGCCATTGCAGAGACTGAACTGCAAACGCGCGCACTCATGGCCGGCGCTGCAGTGAGATGTGAAGTTTATCCTAAGCAGATTGCATTCAATGCTCTACCTCATATTGATGTCTTCATGGATAATGGCTACACCAAGGAAGAAATGAAAATGGTATGGGAGACACGCAAAATCATGGCTGACGATACTATTCAGGTGAATCCAACCGCGGTACGCATCCCAGTCATTTACGGCCATTCAGAGGCCGTACATCTGGAAACCAAACAGCCGCTGAGCGCTGCAGATGCCACCAGCTTGCTGGAAAAAGCGCCGGGCATTGTAGTTATGGATGGACGCAGTGATGGCGCTTATCCAACGGCAGTCACGGAGGCGGCCGGTAATGATGCCGTTTATGTGGGCCGTATTCGTAATGACATTTCACACCCACTGGGGCTTAATATGTGGGTGGTGAGTGATAATTTACGCAAAGGGGCAGCTCTGAATAGTATTCAGATTGCTGAATTTTTAGTCAACAGTGAGATATAATTTTGTAGCACTAATGCTCATACACCCTGTCGTTCTAGGAGGAATAACTATGAACCTAAAGGCACTCAACGTATGGGGACAAATCGCAACACGGTTGGCAAAACTCACACCAATATTGGTTCTCCTGCTGGCGCCATCCAGTAGTGTGCTCGCGATCAATTTAGGTGATCTCAACATCATATCAGGCAAGTTCACGCCATTTATAGCTACCATACAGGTTGAAGACTACGATCCCGCGAAGATTGATCAGCTCCAGGTTTCCTTGGCTAGCCCAGAAATTCATCGTCGTCTTGGTATTCCTCTAACTGCCGAAATAAAAAAACTGAAATTCTCAGCGCAGCTTTCTGCTGGTGTTCCTATCATCAAAATAAGTTCTGCTGATGCCATGCGCCAGGCTGAACATATGCTCGCTCTTGATGTCAGGTGGCCGCAGGGAAAAGTGATGATGATGTATGACATGAAAATTCCCCAGCCCAGTGCTGAGTGGGTGGCGTACCAAGCGCAGCGGTCTAGCGCTGAGCCCGTTAGCCAAGATAGCCAAATACAGACAGGTAAACATGCCGCGCCGCAGGCGCCTGAGCCCGCTAGTAATGACCTGGACTACACCCGCGTGACTATTCAAGAGGGTATCACTTTGTGGAGAGTAGCCTCAGAGGCCTTACCCAATGAGAAGGTCAGTGTTAATCAGGTAATGCTGGCGATTCTTGCGCTTAACCCGAATAGTTTTGAACTTAATAACGTGAATAGCTTGAAGGCAAAAGCTGAACTGAAAATCCCAAATCATCTGGAATTTGAATATTCAAGAAAAGAGGCTGAGCTGGAAATTAAGCGTCAACATGAGGAATGGAGGCGAGTTAAAGATACTATAAAAAAGCCCGCTAGCGCTTTTGATTCTGAGGCATACTCAGAAACAAAGGCGCGCATAATGCGAGTCGAGGCCCCAGTCTTGCAAAGTCCTGACTCACGACCGCAACAGTCCTACTCAAAAGCTGATGGCTTCGAGCCTGTATCCGAGCGTGTCAATGCAAACGATGATGACGCTATTGAAGAAATTGAATTATCACCAGCGGCAACAGATGTCGAGCAGCCCTATCATCAAGCCCAAATTGAGCCATTACCTGAGTGGCAACAATTACCAGAAATTGAAGTGCCTGAAGCCGTACCGGTGGATGATGTGGTCATTGAGACCATCGTGGCAGGCGACGGAGACGTTCGGGTAACACGGTTGGACAGCGCTGACAGTATACCCAGGCTGTTCGCTGAGGGATGGGCTGGTGTGCTGACGAATATGAGAAACATGGCCAGCTCGTTGCAATTTGACAATTACCAGCAACGAGCCATTAATTACTGGCAACAACATCAACAGCTGATCCTATTGATACTATTCATCATAGTCATGCTATTGATCGGTTTTAGAATAGGTCGCAACAGACGTAATAATGCTTATATTGCTGCAGATGATCGGCCCACAGATACAATTACTGCACGCGAATCGATACTATCCGAAATCCATGCTAGCCGCGATTTTGGTATTCAATCGTGTGCAGCCGCTGCTGCCAGTCCAGCAACATATGAGGACGATTTTGC
>MDTB01024654.1_pt1 | contig 17144 bp, 16 predicted proteins | sample 811161 | NCBI WGS metagenome assembly MDTB01 (sample SAMN05326650, study PRJNA326480) | marine metagenome | isolation source: seawater | place: Mediterranean Sea | collected 2009
TAGAATATTAAAATTTTTAATAGTATTGAAATAATTTTCAAATCTAATAAGTGAATCTGAAATACTTGCAGGATTTGGTGCAACATCTCCTAAATCAGCACAGTTTTTTAAGTCAAATGGACGCAAATTATTTACTCCGTGTTGTGCTCTAATCATTGTTGACATATCCCTAACCTGCCTTGGACCATGTCTTGGACCTGGCCTGTTAGTTGTTCCAGCATCCCATGGTGCTCCAATTATTCCAATATCTACTTCATTAATTTTTTTATGATCAAAAGTTATATTTGGAAGCCTCATAAATGTTGGCATTCCTGCAAAGCGTGGTAATTCAAAACCTGAGACAGGTTCAAAAAAATTTTTATTTTTCATATCTTTTCTCCATTTAAAATTAATTAATAATAATTGCACGAAAATCATTAACGTTTGTGCCTGTAGGCCCAGTTATAAATAAATCGTTAATAATTTTAAAAGCTTGATAAGAATTATTATCAATTAGTAATTCTTCAGGATTTACATTTTTATTTCTTATCTCTGATAATGAAGTCTCATCTATAAAAGCTCCTGCATTATCCTCAGTACCATCAATTCCATCAGTATCTGCTGCCATAGCTACAAAAGAATTTATTTGTAATAGTTCAAATTGAATAGCTAGACTAAGAAGATATTGGGTATTTCTACCGCCTTTTCCTTTAATATTTTTTACAGCAACTGAAGTCTCTCCTCCTGACAAAAAAACAATATTTTTGTTTAAATTTTTTATTGGATTACTTTTTAAATAGTTTTTGATAAAATTTGCATGCTTTTTAGCAACATCACTAGCTTCTCCTTGAGCTTGATCAGAAATAATAATAGCTTTTAAATTCATGGATTCAGCCATAAACAAAGCAGCATTCATTGACTTTTTTGCAGAAGCCAACAAGTAGGAAGAATTTTTGATAAAGATCTTATCCCTTACACTCGGAGTAAATTTATCACTTTTTTTGATATAATTTATTATATCATTAGGTAGCTTTAAATTATATTTTTTTATACAATTAATAGCATCTTTAGCATTACCAAGACTCGGCAAGGTAGGCCCAGAAGAAACTTGCGTTATGTCATCACCTGGAATATCAGAAATTACAAAAGTGTTTACTTTTGAAGGATATGCCATTTTTGCTAATCTTCCTCCTTTAATTAAAGAAAAATGCTTCCTAATTAAATTGATTTCTTGGATAGGCATCCCTGATAATAAAAGTTCTTTATTCATATTTATTTCGTCTTCCAAATTAAAACCAAATGGGGGAGCAGGTAAAAGTGATGACCCTCCTCCAGAAACAAGAAAAATTAATAAATCTTCTTTTTTAAGTTTACTGACTTTGTTGATTAAATATTTTGATGCTTTTAAGCCACACATATTTGGAATTGGATGACCAGCAAAAAAAATATCAAATTTATTTATACTCTTGGGTATTTTACTTACTTTTGTGGATACTATTATACCTTTATATCTAGATTTAATTTTATTTTTAATTTTTTTACAAAATGGTATGGATGCTTTTCCAACACCTACTATTAATGTTTTACCTTTTATATTAATATCATTAAAATTTTTTAGGCAATGCTTTGGCATTGCTTCTTCAACATATTTAAAAAAAAGCTTTTTTAATTTATTTTTTTTTGAAATTTCATTCAAAATAACATTTTCTCTCAAACATGTTGCCCTCCATTTATATGAAGTTCAGCACCAGAAATATAACTTGAACCATCATTGCATAAAAAATAAATGGTATTGGCTACCTCCTCTGGTAAACCTAAACGTCTAAGGGGTATTTTATTTACTATTTTATCAGTACCTTCACTTAAAATATCTGTTTCTACTTCTCCAGGAGCAATGGCATTTACCCTTACATTGAATGGCCCAAAATCTGAAGCCATTTCTCTAGTAAGAGCAGATAAAGCAGCCTTAGAAGTGGCATAGGCAGGCCCAGCAAAAGGGTGAACTTTACTACCAGCAATGGATGTAACATTTACAACAGCTCCTTTTGCTGTTGCTAACTCTTTTTGTAATCCTCTTGCTAATACAACTGATGCAAAAAAATTTACATGAAATACTTGTCCCCAAGTTCTTAAATCTGTATTTAAGGTATTTAATCTTGATCCATCCTCTGCTTTTGGAGAAATACCCGCATTATTAACTAAGGCATGAAGTTTAGGGCCTATTCTGGATTTAATTTCTTCTATTGCCTCAATTATTTGGTTAGGATTTGATAAATCAATTTGTATATGATTTATTTCACCTCCAGGCCAAGGACACCTATCATCAAAAGGTTGTCTGGAACAGGTAATAACTCTCCAATTTTCTGAAGCAAATTTTTTAACTGTAGCATGACCAATACCTCTACTTGCACCAGTTAAAACGACAATTTTCTGATTTTTATCTTGCACTATTTAGCCTCATGTAAAAATAACGGCCCTAAAAGATAATTAAATAACAAAAAAGAGAGTGTATAAATTAAACTACTTTTTCATAAAAAATTAATCAAGTTAATTTAATTATTGAATTTTACCCTCAGAGAATACACATAGAGCTCTTGATTCATTATCTAACAAAAATTTTTTTTGATTTGCTAATTTTTTTAAGGCAACAAATCCTGCAGAACTAGATTGAGAAATATTAATACCCCTTTTTGATAAAAAATTAGTACCCTCTATTGATTCTTTTTCTGTTATGGACACAAAGGCATTTGCAGTCTTTGAAAGTGAAAAAAATGCTTGCCTGGATGGATATTTACAATCTAAGCGTCCCATATTAGAAGCAGGACCAATTACTCTTGTAGGTTGTCCCATTTCAATTGATTTCTGCAAACACGGTGCATTACTAGGTTCCACAATTATAATAATGGGAGAATAACCTAATTTTTTTCTACAATAAGATGCAAAAGAAGCAGCTAATCCACCAACGCCAGCTTGCAAAAAAATATGTGTAGGATATTCTCTAATATTTTGAAGTGCTTGACTAATAGAAATTAAATAACCCTCCATCACATCTAAACCAATATCATAGTTTTCCCATGTGGAATCTGAAATCAAAGTCCAATTTTTTTGTATGGAGTCATTAATAGCAGCTTCTAAAGATTCGTCATAAGAGTTACCAACTACAGAGACAATCGCACCCATTGATTTAAGATCTAGTACAAATTTGTTAGGAACATTTCTGGATACATAAATTATAGATTTTGCACCAAATAATTTTGCCCCTGCAGCTAATGATAATCCATGATTCCCAGCACTTGCAGTTGAAAATGTTATTCCTCTTAATTGCTCCTTTGCTCTTAAAAGTAGATTATCACATCCATTTATTTCATCTTTTAAAGCTATTTTTGCAATAGCATAAATAGCCCCAAGCGCTTTAAAACTTCCTAAACCTAATCTTTTAGTTTCATCAATAGCGATAATTGAACTTACTCCTATCTCAGAACTTAAATCTTTAAGATTTAATAAACTCACATCATCTTTTATAGGACACTGGTTGAAGAATTTTAGCGGCTGTGATACGTCATTACTTATTGTTCTGTCTGATAAGGGGTCAATACCATTATTAAATCCTTTGGCCAATTTATAATTAAGAACAATTCTCACTTTTTATAAAACCTGATTTATGTAATCTTATTTACATATTAAGATATCAAATTAATAGAAAAAATATATAGTTTTAAAATTATTAGTAATTTTACAAATAAAAAAATTACTTCTCTTCTTTTTTATCATCTTCAATTAAGGCTTGTTTTTTAATTGGTGATGTAGTTATGGATTTTTTTACTACTCCATTCACAGAAGATCCATCTTCAATAGCAAGAACTTCATAGGAAATCTCTGCATCAACAGAAGCACCAGAATCTAGTCTAATTGATTTTCCTTTAATTTTTCCTTTAAATTTACCACTTATTATTATTTCGTCTGCATTAAGGGTTCCATCCATTGACGAATCTGGGCCTAAAATTACTTTTTCTCCGTTTATATTGCCATTAATACGGCCATCAATTTGCAATTCACCTTTGCAAGTAATTGAGCCTTTAAGGCTAAAACTATTTGCAAGTATTGAGCTAGAGAATTTTTGATCTGAAAACAAATTTAACTCCTTAGTATTTTAATAAATAATTAGATAAAATTTAATCACTCCATAGAGATACTGCCAAAGTAGTTTTGTTTTTAGCATCTGTATTGAAATGCTTTTGCATGTCAATCAACCTCGCTCTAACTCTTCTACCACTTTTAATACTAGAATTAAGTATGAACGCAATTTCAGAAGGTAAAAAACCTAGCTGCTCTCTCACTTTTCTTTTAAGTCCAAAAAAAGAAGAATTTACATCTGCCCAAACAGACACTCTCCCTTCATTATCAGCTTCAACTCCTAGCCAATCACCTAAATTAAGATATTTAGAAAGTTCGGAATCTTCTTTAGACTCAAGTTTTGCTTGATCTACTAAATACATTTTCTGCTCCATTTATAGCCTTAGGCTTTTTTTATTTAAATATACAGATTTAATACAAATAATGCATAAATTATTTCTTAAAAATACTATTAAAAACATTTAAATATGGCACTAAAGCAACACTTTTCACCTTTTTTTCAACACAGTATTAAATGCATAATTCATACCAAATTGTTAAAGAAATCTACAGATTGATATTTAATAAGAGGAATATAGCAGATATAGTATTATCAGTAGAAATTGAAGACATCTTAAGTTTTAAATCAAACATTTATGAATAAGGAGCAGAAAATGGTAGTTGGATTTATTGGTTTAGGAAATTTGGGACAAAAATTAGCATTTACTCTCTTAAGAAACGGCGTAAATTTGATAGTTAATGATAAATTTAAAGAGAATGCAATAAATCTTATCGAAGCTGGAGCTAGATGGGAAAATTTACCAGTTGATTTAGCAAAAAAAAGTGATTTTATAATTACTTGTCTACCATCACCTTCCATTTGTGCAGAAGTTATGGAATCTAAATTTGGTGTTATTTCCGGCATTTCAAATGGAAAAATTTGGTTAGAAATGAGTACCACAGATAAAAATGAATTATTGAGATTATCACAGAAAGTTCTTAAAGCAGGTGGGAATTCTTCTGATTGTCCTGTTTCAGGTGGCTGTCATAAAGCCGCTACGGGAAATATTTCTATTTTCTCAGGATGTGAAAGAGAAGTTTTTGAAAGAATAAGGCCTATACTTTTTATAATGGGAAAAAAAATTCTTCATACTGGAAAAATTGGGACTGCTTCAGTATTAAAAGTTATGACAAACTACCTAGCAACATCAAATTTAATTACATGCTGTGAAGCTTTAATCACTATGAAAGGAGAAGGATTAGATCTAGCAAAAACATTCGAGGCAATAAAAATTTCATCAGGTAATTCATTTGTTCACGAAACAGAAAGTAAGGTGATATTAAACGGAAGTAGGGATATTAATTTTACAATGGATTTAGTACTGAAAGATATTGAAATATTTCAGAAAATTGCTGATGAAAGAAAAATATCTCTAGATATATCACCAAAATTGATTGAAATATTTACAGATGGAATTAATAATTATGGGAAAAGAGCATTTTCTCCATCTATAATTCGAAGACTTGAAGATCAAACAGGACTAAAAGTTATATGTAGTGGTTTTCCTGAAAAAATAGAAGATGATGAAAAAGAAACTCTAGGATATGAGGTAGTAATATAAAACAAACTCAGGTCACAAAATCACAAAATTTTAACCATCTTAAATATAACTCTACAAAATATTTCCCCAATATACCCCCATTCCATGATGGAAAAAAATCTGAAAAAATTTCTAATTTATGATCTTCTCCTAGAATTGCATCCTTAATTAAAATAGCAGCAGCAGGTGCGGTGTTCATGCCATGTCCCCCAAATCCTGTCATAAAAAATAAGTTGTCTCCTGTTTTAAAAATGAATGGCATAAGGTTTGAAGAGTATCCAAGATTTCCTGACCAAGCATAGTCAAATATTAAATTATCAAAATTTATTCCTGCAGTTGGAAATATTTTCTTTAAATCTTTTTTAGCTCCTTTTACTATTTCATTACAACTTAAAGTCCCAATAGATCTTATATCTCTTCCCCATAATAATCTTTTATCAGGTAAGATCCTAAAATAATTCCCAGCTCTTCTATTATCATGTGTAGCATAATTTAATATAATATTTTTTGAGTAATTCGTAGATAATGGTTCAGATACTGCTACAGATGTATTTAACCTAAACAGTTTATTGTTTAAATTAATTCCTCTAATTTTAGAAAAATACCCACCAGTTGCAACAACGACTCTTCTCGCTTTAATTTTTCCACCATTTAATATTGAAACATGGAATTCTGATTTTATTTTTTTAATTTCATTTACTTTGGAAAATTCAAAGATACTTTTATTTTCCTCATTTATCTGATGTGCTAAGGACAATAATATATTTAAAGAATTAAAGTGGAACGCCTCTAGATCTAATATTCCTGATGAATAAATTGGACTATTAATATTTTCTAAGAGTTCTTCTTTTTTTAGAAAAAAATTACTAACTTCATAATCTTCATTAAATTTGTTATTTAAATATTCCAAATGATTTATTTTTTTTGAACAATAAACTTTCAATACACCTTGTTTAAATTGAGATATAGAGGGAGAAACACTATTACAAATTGATTTCAACCAATTTAACCCTTTTAAAGAAATATTGAATAATTCCTTAGATTTTTTAAGGCCTATTTTTTTTTCAATAAGCCTTTGATCTAAAGACCACCCGGAAGAACAAAATCCTCCATTCATACCAGAAGCACCAGAAGTAATTGAGTTTTGTTCTACTAAAATAGAAGTGATATCATTCTGGTTAAGCATATACTTCAATGAAAGCCCAGCAATTCCCCCACCAATAATCAATGTATCACAAGTATCAATCCCTTCAAATCTTGAACTAGAAAAATTAATTTTTTTATTATCTAAATACCAAGTATTTAAAAAATTTTTTGATTTTTTTTTTTTAATAAGACCCATAATAAAAACCAAAATAATATGATTATTATAACTATTTTAGACCAAAAGCTATTTTAATATAATATAAATTAACTATTTAAAAATTATAAATAACTTTTTTAATAAAACCAAATAAAAATAATTGAGATTTTTTTAAATGATACCATTTTTACTAGCTAAAAACATTAATAAAAACTTTGAGAGTTCTGGGGAAAATTTTGATGTTTTTAGGGATTTAAATTTTGAAATATATCTTAACACATCAACAGCATTAGTTGGAGAAAGTGGAAGTGGAAAGACTACTCTAATACATTTAATAGCAGGTTTGGAACCTCCAACTTCAGGCTCTATAAAAATTGATAATTTTGAAATATGGAATACATCAGAACAAAAAAGGGCAAATTTTAGATTGCATAATATTTCTGTAGTTTTTCAGCAATACAATTTAATTCCATCTATTGATATAATAAACAATATTAAATTTCACTCTTTATTAATAAAGAAATATGATAAAGAATTCCAAGATGAACTGATAGACTTATTGGGTTTAAAAAAACTTTTAAAAAAATATCCGGAAGAGCTATCAGGGGGTCAGCAACAGAGGGTTGCAATTGCAAGAGCAATTTTAGCAAAACCAAAAATTTTACTTGGGGACGAACCAACTGGAAATCTAGATGAAGAAAATTCTAAGCGAGTTTTAAATGCATTTAAAATACTTCTGAATAGGTATAATTCAACAGTAATTATCGCAACTCATTCAAAAAAATTAGCTAATAATTTAAAATCTCAACTTATCATAAATAATAAAAAAATTTAAATGAAAGCATTAGATATTTTAGCTATGTATAATTTAAAGCATTGGTTGCGCAAACCCTTGCAATTATTTTTTTTATTCTTGGGAGTATCATTAGCAACTACTCTTTGGTCAAGTATCCAATTATTAAATTCACAAGCAAAAAACTCCTATGAAAATGCTATTACAATTCTTTCAGCTAGTCAAAATAAGATAATAGTCTCTAGAAACAATGAATTAATACCTTTTCATTTTTTTTCAAAGCTTCGTCGAAATAAATGGCCAGTTACTCCAATTTTGGAAGGAAAATTATCTGATTATGAGAAAATAAAATTTATTGGGATAGACCCTTTTACATTTTCAAAAGATTCAATTTATTTTAGATCATTATTAGAAAAAAGAGGAGATTTTCAAAATTTTTTGACAAATAAACAAATCGCTTTTGCCTCTTCAGAAACTATAAGTGAGTTATTAAATCTTAAATTAAATCTAGGTCTAGAATTAGTCAAAACAGAATCTTTAATTAAAAATGTAGTTTTAGTTGATATAAGTAAAGCTGAAGATATATTGAATAAAAATGGCAAAATTTCAAGATTTGAACTTACTAATATACCACCTGAGGATAAAAAATTAATCTTAGAATTAGGACTTATAATTAAAGATTCTGAATCCAATGATGATCTAAAACAACTTACTAGGAGTTTTCATTTAAACCTCACGGCCTTTGGCCTTCTGGGGTTTATTGTAGGACTATTTATAGTATATTCTACACTTAACCTATCTTTTGAACAAAGAAAATCTTCTTTTATATCATTAAGAAATATAGGAGTATCAATTAAAACTCTTTTTTTCTCTACTCTTTTAGAAATAATTTTACTATCATCATTAAGCGGTTTATTTGGTATATTATTTGGTCACATATTAGCTTCACTGCTTTTACCTGATGTTGCATCTACTTTAAACAATATATATGGAGCTTCTATTAGCAATAAGTTACTTTTTTCAATATCCGAAATTTTTGTTGCCTTGTTAATGCCTGTTATAGGAACAATCCTAATTTCTACAGGTTTTTTGATAAAACTTTATAAAATAGAATCCAATAATAATCAATTTTCAATTTTTAAAAAATATCTAAATTATTCGCAAAATTTTTATACTATTTTAGTAATTATTAATTTATCCTTAATATCAATTATTATTTTAATCAGTCCTAAAGATCTATTTCTTAGTTTTATATTGATAGGAATTATGATTATCGGTTCTACACTGTTTTTACCTCTAGTACTTAGGTTTACTTTAAAATATATTAACCATTCAATACCATTTAAAAATCCCATGTTTATATGGTTCTTCTCAGATACTTTTCAACAAGTTGGAAGGATATCACTTAGTCTAAATGCTCTTATGTTATCATTAGCGGTTACAATAGGAGTTGATAACATGGTTAAAAGTTTTGAAGAAACTTTCACAATATGGTTGGACAAACGTCTCATAACTGAAATGTATGTAAGGACACATTCAGAAGATGTAGCAAAAAAACTGATTACTGAATTTGGAAAAGAAAAAGCTGTTAAAAATATTTACCCTATTATTGAGACAAAAGGTATCTATAAAGATTCAAAAATTTCTGTTGTGGGATTTGAACCAAAAAAGGTATATGTTGATAACTGGCCAATAGTAGAAAAATCAAATGAAATGTGGAGGGAAATCCAAAATTACAATAGTGTAATAATTAACGAGCAGCTACATTATAAATTTAATGTAAAATTAGGTGATAATATTGAAATAATTGATAGCCTAACCGGGGAAAAAATATTAAAAAGTAATGTTGTTGGAATTTATCCAGATTATGGGAACTCTATTCCTCAAATTATGGTTAGAATGGAAAGGTTTCAGCAATATTACTCAAATATTTTTCCACTTAATTTTGCAGTAGACATTAAAATCGGTTCTTTTAATCAAGTTTCTAAATTACTACAAGAAAAATATAGTTTACTAGATACAGATATAATAAATCAATTATCCATAAAAGAATTTTCTAAAAATGTTTTTAATAAAACTTTTTCTATAACTAGGTCTTTATCAGATGCGATGATTATTATAGCAACATTAACATTACTAACTTCATTGATTTCTTTGTCAGAAATAAGGGTAATGAATTTATCACCTCTATGGGCAATGGGTATTAAAAGAGTTACTTTATTAAAAATTGAATTTGTGCAATTTTCAATCCTTATATTAATTACTTTATTTATTGCTATACCAGTTGGTTTACTTATATGCTGGCTGTTAACAAACTACTTAAATATTACTGCATTTGGTTGGAAGTTACCTTATGAATATTATCCCATGATGTGGTTTAAAACTTTTATCATAGCTTTGCTATGTTGTATAATATCAATTTTTCTTCCTACTTTTTTAATGTTTAAAAATTCGCCATCTTTAATGATAAAAAGATACAAAAATGAATACTAAATTAATTTTAGGGATATTATTTATATTACTTATTCCCAACATCGAATTGGGACAGGTTTATGGTTCTAATGCAGAAATATTAAGTAAGAATATTATAAATGAAAAATTAGAATTACAATTTCCAAATGATCATAATGCTCACAAAAATTTTAGAACTGAGTGGTGGTATATTACTGCTAATCTTACAAATAATGAAGGCGATTATTTTGGAATTCAATGGACTCTTTTTAGAAATAAAACTGATTCAAAAAAAATAAGTTCAACAATTAAATCAACAAATAACCCTTGGGCCAGCAACCAATTTTGGATGGCTCATGCTGTTGTCACATCTGAAAAAGATCATTATTACCATGAAAAATTTTCCCGTGGAGGTACTGGACAAGCAGGAGTAAAAAACACCCCATTTTTAGCTTGGATAGATGATTGGGAATTTTCTAGTAATAATAATTGGTCTTCTGCTTCAATTAAAGCTGAGGGTGAAAAATTTTCTTACGAGTTAAACCTTGAAAGTAACGGACCACTTATACTCCATGGTCAAAATGGCATAAGTATTAAAACTAAAGAAAACCATTACTCAGCATATTATAGTCAACCTTTTTTTAAGGCAGATGGTAGATTAACAATTAATAATAAAACATTTTATGTCAAAGGGAATGCTTGGGCAGATAGAGAATGGTCTAATGCAATTTTAGGCTCGAGCCAAGAAGGTTGGGATTGGGTTTCACTCCACTTGGATGATCAAACAAAGCTAATGATATTTAAGGTAAGGGATAATAAGAATGGAGATTTTTATTCAGGAACATATATATCTAACAAAAAAGTAAAGCATAATCTCTTTAATGGTGATATAGAAATGATACCATTAATTTATAATAAAAAGGAAGACAGCATAAATATAAAAACTTGGGAAGTTCCAACAGAGTGGAGAATAATTGTTAAAAAACATCAAATTGATATAAATTTAAAAGCATTAAATAAAAATGCTTTTATCAACACTATTGTTCCATATTGGGAAGGTCCTATATCATTTAAGGGATCGCATTCAGGTCTAGGATATTTAGAAATGACTGGATATTGAATCAAATCTCTAAGCTGCTTTGCCTTCCAAAACAGCTCCTACTTTAACTTGTGCTTTTTCTTCTTCAACTCCATCAACAGCTGCAACTTCCCTTGTTAACCTTTCTAAAGCAGCTTCGTATAATTGCCTCTCTGAGTATGATTGCTCCCTTTGCTCATCATTTCTGTGCAAATCGCGTATAACTTCTGCAATAGAAATTAAATCACCAGAATTAATTTTTTGCTCATATTCTTGAGCTCTTCTGGACCACATAGCCCTTTTTACTCTAGCTCGACCTTTAAGAGTACTCATTGCTTTTCCAACAATATCTGGAGAAGATAGACTTCTCATCCCTACTGAGTCAGCCTTAGACGTAGGAACCCTAAGAGTCATTTTATCTTTTTCAAAATGAATAACAAACATTTCCATTTCAAAACCTGCTATAACATCCTTTTCAATAGCTTCTATTTTACCAACACCATGTGACGGGTAAACGACATAATCATCTTGTGAAAAACCTAAATTATTACTCATTATAATATAATTCCTTCTCAACAGAAAAAAAGGAACCGATTAAATCGATCCCCTTTTGCAAATAAAAGCATTAGTGAAATAATTATAAGTTAACTTATAATCAAAAGCATTTAGAGTTTAACACTTATTTATAAATAAATCAACTTTAAGAGATTTGTCACTGAGAGTTATAAAGAATCTAATCTCCCTCTCCAGGATTTTCTGAAAAATATTTTTTTAGTTTATCTTCTTCGTCTGCTTTAGAATCGGCACTAGGAAGTGGATCTTTTCTTACTGTTATTACAGGCCACAGCTCAGAATATTTTCTATTAAATTCCACCCAATCACTTGCACCAGGGTCAGTATCTGGTTTGATTGCATCAACAGGACATTCAGGTTCACAAACACCACAATCAATACACTCATCAGGGTGAATTACTAACATGTTTTCTCCCTCATAAAAACAATCAACAGGACAAACTTCTACACAATCGGTATATTTACAATCTACACACTTGTCATTAACTATATATGTCATTTATATGCTCATTTAACACAAAAATTTATTTATATTTTAAATTACGACAATTTTATAAGTAATCAATTTATTTAGTTTAAAAAGACTTATAAATATTATTTTAAATAATTACTAAAATTTTTTAGCTTTGATAAGGCCCTTCTATCTTTTTTATTTGGTCGAAAAGAATTATGAAAAACTTTAATCTGTTTGCTATTTTCTTGAATAAAATTATTCACAGTATTATTCTTGATTTCGTATAACACCTTTGCTTTTTCATATCCATTTCTTTTTTCAGAAAAATTTTTTACAATAATCCTAATATTTTCATTTGAATTTTTTACAAGAATATCATCTCCAGACTTTAAAACTTGAGATTGTTTCTTTAAAACTGAACCGTTTAAAAATATCAGCTTTTTTTCAATAGCCTTAACTACTTTTGCCCTAGTTTTAAAAAACCGTGCAACAAATAACCACTTATCAATTCTCAAGTTAATTATCCCCTTTTATCTTTCATTAAGGATGCAAGTGCAGCAAATGGATTATTAGGGTCTATTCTTTTTATTTTTTTATTTTTTAAATAAATTTTTTTGGATTTTTTTTCATTGAGATTAAAATCATTTCTGTTTTTTTTCTTATTTGATAACTTATCAAAAGTAAGTTTTCTTTTTGATTTATTGAAATTAAATTTAAAAATAATTTGATCTTTGTTAATTTCCTCTGAGCTTAAAGTACCTTTCAATACATTTGTTTTTAAATTATTAACTTGTTTTTCTTGAACTAATTCATTATTTTTCAGATCATTTCCTGAAATTTTTTCAGAAATATACCCTAATTCTTCTAAAATATCTTTTAATTGGAAGAAAGAAAGACCAGTAATTGACAACATTTCCAAAGTAACTTTAAAACCCTTTTTGGTATCTTCTGATCTTATAAGATCAGCTAATCTCTCTAACATATCAATTCTTATTGCTCTAGAGCCAAGGTTTTTAAACCCTACAATTTCATAGTATGAGTCTGAAACTCCGTCTAAAATTGGTATTGTGACTAATCCTGGCAAAGGAGGGGTAATATTCTTACCATCATTACAAAAAATATTTGATAATATCATCCTTAACCTAGTGGGCTCAGGTTTTAGAAAAAGTGGATGAAAAATACTGTACTGACCAAATCGAAACCCATATTTTCTAAATTTTGCTCTACAATCTTGGTCTAAACTTTTCACTTCTTTACTAACGCGGTCTCTAGATAATACTCCAAGATGCTCACTTATTGTGAATACTAATCCAGCAGAAATTCCAGAAATTTCTTTGTCTTCCATAATAGAAAAAAGGAATGAAAAGTTTTGCTTAATACAATTATCCAAAAAATATTGAATACGAGTTTTAACTTTATTAACGATAGTAGATGGTACAATTTCAGTTATAGTAGGTTTAATATTTGGTTTATATATAACATTTCCAGGGATTATTTTACCTATAATATTTTTTTGCCAAATTACTTCTCCAACATTATTTAAGATAAAATCTTTATCAGAAGATTCATATAATTGATCAACAATTTTTGTTATCTTAGATACAATTATATTATTAGCTAAAGAAAGAACCCTTTTTTTGTCTATTGAAGTTTCTGAGTTTATAAAAACAAAATTTAAACCCTCTACTCTTCCAATTAATTGATTTTCAACTATTAAATCGTTGTTTTCATTAAATTCAGTGTTCAATTTTCCCTTTTCCCTAATTTTTCTTAACAAGACAGTTGTTCTTCTATCAATAAAACGTTCAATTAAAAGTTGATGAAGCTTATCTGATAATTTTTCTTCTGTTGATTTAGCTGCAGCTTGCAAAAATGATGGGTTTTCAAACCAATTTCCCCTATTAGCCACATAATTCCATGTTCTGATATATGATAACCTCTTTGATAGTTTTTCAATTCCACCATCGTATTTATCTAACGATATAATTTTTTTTTCAAGCCATCTTTCTGGTAATTGACCATGATTAATTAATAATAAAAATATTTCAGTTAAAATTTGAACATGATCTGCTAAGGATATTTTTCTATAGTCAGGTATTTGGCATATCTTCCAAAGTAGTTTGACATCATATATATTCAATATCTTTTCAGATATTAATTGATTCTCAGATAATATCTTTAAAGTGCTAAAGTCTGTACTTTCTCTAGCTTTTATTAAATCAGTGATTTTTGGTTTCATATTAAGGCTTTCTATGAGCATAGAAAGATTATCAAAACATAAACTTGAGTTTCTCCATTGTACTTTCTTAATATCTAAAAAATGATGGTTTTCTATATTATTTATGATGTCAGATGTTAATGGTTCACATCCTGCAGTAGTCCCAAATGTACCATTCGAAGTATATCGACCTGCTCTTCCAGCAATTTGCGCCAATTCATTTACAAATAGTTTTCTGTGATTAAATCCATCAAACTTAGTTAAACTAGCAAAAGAAACATTTGTTAAATCTAAGTTTAATCCCATGCCAATAGCATCTGTGGCTACTAAGTAATCAACTTCACCACTTTGGTAAATATCAACTTGTGAATTTCTAGTTTTAGGAGATAAACCACCTGTAACAATTGCTGCTCCACCCTTTTCTCTTCTTATTATTTCAGCTATTGCATAAACTTCCTCAACGGAAAAACAAACTATTGCAGATCTAGGCTGAATTTTGTTTATTTTTTTTGAATCTAAATAAGTTAACTTTGACAACCTTCTCCTGGATAAAAATTCAATTCCTGGTAAAATATTTGAGAGGATTTTTTTAACTGAGCTAGAACCAATAAATATTGTTTCCCTTTTTCCTCTTACATTTAATAGTCTATTTGTAAAAATGTGCCCCCTGTCTAGATCAGCACATAATTGAATTTCATCAATTGCTACAAACTCAAGTACTAAATGAATAGGCATAGCTTCAACAGTACAAATCCAATATTTTGGATCCTGGGGCATAATTCTTTCTTCACCAGTTACTAACGCTACATTATGTTTTCCACATTTTAAAGAAACTTTATCATAAACCTCTCTGGCTAGTAATCTTAATGGTAGCCCAATCATTCCACTTGAATGAGTAAGCATTCTTTCAATTGCATAAAAAGTTTTCCCTGTATTAGTTGGACCTAATAATGCTTTTATATATTCAGTTGAATTACTTTTTATAGCCATTATTTCTTTAGAATCATAAATATAATATAATTTGCTCTTGATTCTAATTATTACAAAAACTAACAAAAATTCAGAAACAAAAAATAAATTTAACTTTCAATTTTTGAGTTTCATTTTACAATATTTATTACACGTAATAATAAAAATGTTAGGAGATTTTATGTCAAATGTTATTGAAACAGCAATTAAGGCTTTGGAAGAAAAACTTCAAGGAAAAAATATTGATTTTAGTGCTAAATTTCAAATTGAAGACGAAGGTTCTATAGTTCTAGATGGAAATGGAATTAGAGAATCTTCTGAAGAAACTGATTGTACTTTAATTGCTAATTCTGAAACTTTTCAGAATATTTTAGAAGGTGAAATAAATCCAACTTCAGCATTTATGAGTGGAACTCTTAAAGTTGAAGGTAGTATGGGGGTCGCTATGCAATTAGGTAATATTCTTGTCTAAAAGTACACTTAATCCATTACCAAGATTAGGAATTAAACTCCTACCTGAAGGTATACTAGATTATGTACAAACTGATGATAGGAAATTTATAAGATATGGGTTTTGGGAAAAAGGTAATAAAGGTACTGTAATAATTTTACCTGGTAGAACAGAATATATTGAAAAATATAATAATGTCATTAAAGAGTTTCTTGATAGAAATTTTTCAGTCCTATGTATTGACTGGAGAGGTCAGGGATTATCCCAAAGGCCACATGGAAGAACTGATATTGGACATGTAAAGGATTTTTTTGAATATCAAATAGACATACAAACCATACTAGAAAATTTAAAAGATAAATTAGATCAAAAACCAAAAATACTCTTTTCACATAGCATGGGTTGTTGTATAGGTTTAAGGTATTTATTAAGGGATACTTCCTTTAATTGCTCAATTTTTTCTGGACCGCTTTGGGGTTTGCCCGTTTCAGATTTGACTGTTTCAATTCTAATACCTATCTTCAATTTAGCCATTTCTATGGGACTAGGTCTATTAACCTACCCTTATAAAATTGATGGATTTAGTATACTTACAAAACCATTTGAGAAAAATTTGTTAACTAATAATTTAGAGACTTACAATGAGATGCGTGATAATTTACTAATAGACCCCAGATTGGGCCTAGGACCACCAACACTCAATTGGCTTAAAGCCTTAAATGATGAATTAAAAAAATTAGCAAAAATGCCCCCACCTGAGATACCCCAACTTACATTTTTAGGAGAATCTGACAAAGTTATTTCAAAAAAAGCTGTTGAATCCAGAATGGCTAGAACACCAATGGGGGAATTAAAAATTTTATCTGGTGCAATGCATGAAGTATTTTTTGAAACTACAGACATAAAAGATACAATATGGGAAGAAGTTGATAAATTTTTGAATAAGAACTTTCCTAATTAAAAATTGAATAAAAAAATTATGAGTAAAACCATTTAAATATATCTAGCGAGTATCTCTAAAGCCTCACTATGAATAAAACTACTACCAGATGCCAATATTCTTCCTTCAGAAAAATTATTGCCACCTTTCCAATCAGAAAAAAAACCTCCTGCAGCTTTGATTATACAAAGAGGTGCCTGTATATCATAAAATTGCATTGA
>MDTB01078092.1_pt1 | contig 17144 bp, 22 predicted proteins | sample 811161 | NCBI WGS metagenome assembly MDTB01 (sample SAMN05326650, study PRJNA326480) | marine metagenome | isolation source: seawater | place: Mediterranean Sea | collected 2009
AACAAATATTTAGCAAATTTACTTATTTTTTTATATAAAATAATATTGATTAATATTATAACAATGTCCTCTGTAAACAAAGATTATTTGAATAGTTTCCAAGAACATTTTGATAAAGCTAAAAACATGGGTAATGATTATTCTGGTAAAGCTGCAAACATGAGTAAAAATATAAAAGGTATTGCTCCAACGGCTGCAACTGCTGCAAGTATGATGGGTAGAACTGCAGCAAATATGAGAGCAAAAATGCCAGTTATGGCTTCTGAAAGTATGAAAAATATGAGAGCAAAAATGCCAGGTATAGGAGCAAATATGTCAAATATGGCAGCAGATATGTCAGGTAAAACCGGTGGTAAAAAGAAATCAAAGAAAAGAAAATCATCTAAAAAAGCTAAAAGAACTAAAAAGAAAGGAGGTAAAAAACACTCTACCAAAAGAAGACATTAAATAATAATTATCTTATAAAATTATTATTTAAAATGGGGTTCCAAAACCACCACCAATAAAATCATTAGCAGCCATTGGTGCCATAGATTCCATACTAGGTGTATTTGCATTTACAAGAGGAGTATTTGGACCAGCGTACATACTATTAAAGTCTGGAGCTTGAGGAATACTATATTCATTTGTTTCACTTTTCATATTTGTCATTTGTGATTGTAAAGCAGGAGGTTTATCAACACTTGAAGGTGCTGTAACATATTGCTGTGATAATGGTTGCGTTATTCTAACATTAACATTGGATTGTTTTTTATCGTCTGATTTTTTGGTATCTCCATCATATAGTTCAAAAAGACGATCAATTAAAATTTGTATTTTTTCACCCATTTTGCTTTGAATCGTCAAAGACAAAAATAATATAGCAGGAATAATATTAATCATTGAGAATGATTCATAAGGTTTTCCGCTGTAGGTAGGAACATAATCTACAATTCTGTTAATAAAGTATAATCCTACAACCATTACCAATAATTGTCCAACTACTTCAGCCAAAATCGCTAAACTACCTTTATCCTCATCAGTTTCAGGAACATAATTTTTAATTAATCTAAGTAAGATTAAAATAGGAATTACATTTAATAGTGCATATTGAATTACATTTAATAAAGAACTTTTTTGATCATCATCAAAGGGAAAAACAGTTTTTATAAATCCTTCATTATTATCAGTTCCAGTTTTTTCTATTCTATCCATATGATTTATAAAAAGAAATTAAATTATTTAAATAGAAAATATTTCATATATAAATAATGTTGAAACATGCGATTCATCTAAATAAATATGAAAAAAGACTTTCACATAACAATTTTCATGAAGAATATCAGTATTTAAATTTGATAAGAGATATATTGGAAGAAGGAGAAATAACATCTGGTAGAAATGGTATTACAAAAAGTGTCTTTGGTACTTCAATGCATTTTTCACTAGAAAATAATAAAATTCCAATATTTACTACTAAAAAAGTTGCTTATAAAACATGTCTAAAAGAATTATTGTGGTTTATTAAAGGTGATACAAATAATAATCATTTGAAAGAACAAAAAGTAAATATATGGAACGGAAATAGTTCCACGGAATTTAAAAAATCGATCGGTTTAGAAAATCTAAAAGATGGTGATTTAGGTCCTATTTATGGATGGAACTGGCGTCATTTTGGAGCAAGTTATATTGATTGTGACACAAATTATAAAGATCAAGGAACTGATCAGCTACAAAATGTAATTAATATATTAAAAGATCCTAAACAAAGAACATCAAGAAGAATGATTGTTACAGCATTAGATCCATCAAAAGTGAAAGAAGCCGTTTTACCTCCATGTCATGTTTTTTTCCAATTTAATGTAAAAAATGAAAATCAATTAAGTTGTAGTGTATATTGTCGTTCTCAAGATGTGGCTTTAGGGCAGCCATTTAATGTCACTTCTTATGCTTTTCTTACTCACTTAATAGCTAAACATTGTGATTTAGAAGCTAACGAAATAATACTGTATGCTGGTAACTGTCACATTTATGAAGAACATATTGAATCCATGAAAGAACAAATTCAGAGAATACCTTATCAATTTCCTGAAATTAAAATTACTAAAAAGTATGAATCGATTGAGGAATATACTTTAGAAGATTTTGAAATAGAAAATTATTCTTGTCATTCAAAGATTAAAATGGACATGATAGCCTAATTTTTTATTATGTTCTCTGTCTTTTTTTTCGATAATTCTGTGATAGTAATAATCATCAAAATTGTCTATTTTGTGAAAAATAGGTCGTCCTGTATTAAATAAAATACGAATTTGTTTTTGTCTCCATAATTCTTGTTTTTCCTGAGGAGATAAAGTATATTCTTTCATCAATATATATAATAAAAGAATATACTTTTATGTCAAGTTCATTTGTAAAACAAATTATAGTCAAATGGGAGAAACACTTGTTGGCCTTTTTTATTATTTTTGTAGTTCTTTTATTAACACATATTTATATTCTTAAGCATGATCCTGTGTTTTCTTTTTTCAATTCCATGATGATTGCAACTTTAGTAGGAATTTCATAAATTGCGATAAGAAAACTCATTTTTAGTATATTTTATATTTAAAATGAGTTCTAGTTCATCTTTAGCAGCTGCTCGAAGAAGAAGAGCCGGCCCAGGTCAAAATGCTCCTAAAAACCCTGTAAATCCAAACCAGAACGGGAAAGAACAACCCCCTGCTTTACCAAAAGATGGTGTAATGCCAAGTCCATTTGTTTTATTACAGCAACATCATCAAAAATTGAATATTATTGAAAAAACTTTAAGTGAATTAGCAGAAAATAATAATTCTGAGTCAAATAATGTTTCTTTTGAAGGATTAGACTTGGAATCAATTGGAAACCAAATTATTGAAAATATAGAAAATAAATTTGAAATGAAAGCTCTTTTTGAAAATGATCAGAAACTTTCAGCTGAAATAGAAAGTTTACAAGCAATAGTTAATAATCAACAAATTCTAATTAATCAAATGAATGTAAGTATTTTACATTTACTTTCATGTTTAAAAGTAGATTTACCAGATGTAAACACTATGCATGAACCAGTTTCTTTTTCTCAAAATCCTTTTTCACAAAATATCGAAGATTCAACAGATGAAAACAATAGTCTTCCTACTTTTCCATCAAATAATCAAGTGAATAAAGTAAATGAAGAAAATGAAGAAAATGAAGAAAATGAAGAGAATAAAGTAAATGAATGATTAATTAATGGTGAAAATTAGTAAAAATTCAAAAATAAATCTATAAAAATAAATTAGTATGAAAGCATTGTTTACTATTTTAATATTTTGTTTGGTTCTTTTCATTTATTTACATATAAATTTTCATTTAAAGCAAAGTAATGATTTAGAAGTTTATGAAATTGACCAACCATCTAAAGAAAAATTAGAAGAAATTTGTGATATTCGCCAACCAGTTATTTTTGAATATAATGTAGAAAATTTAATGAGTGAATGTAATTTATCTAATTTAGAAAAGCAGTATGGAGCATTTGATGTAAAAGTAAGAAATGTAAAAGATTTCGATGATTCACATGAAACTTATTTACCAATTACATTTTCAACTTCCAAAAAAATTTTTAATGATGATAGCGAAGAGAGATTTATTAGTGAAAATAATTCCGATTTTTTAGAAGAAACAGGATTAGTAAAAACATTTAGATATAATGATATTTTTTTAAGACCACATTTTGTTTCTAATTGTTTATATGATTATATGTATTCATCTAATGGAGTAAAAACACAACTAAGGTATAATATAAATTATAGAAATTTTTATTTGGTTAGTGAAGGTTCTGTAAAAATCAAACTAATTCCACCGGTTTATTCAAAATATTTGTACGAAGAAAAAGATTATGATAATTTTGAATTTAAATCACCAGTAGATCCGTGGAATGTTCAAACACAATTTCGAGCTGATTTTGACAAATTAAAAACATTAGAGGTTACTTTAACAAAAGGACAAATCATTTATATTCCAGCATATTGGTGGAATAGTATTCAATTTGGAGAAAATACTAGTTTATGTGTATTTAAGTATAGGACCTATATGAATAATATTGCAATATCAAATCATTTGATCGTGAACCTTTTACAAACTCAAAATGTAAAAAGAGAAATAGCGAAAAAGAAAAATTTATCTTTAAATAATGATCAACAAGAAGAAGGAAAACCATTAGTTCATGAAAATAATAATGAATGATTAATAGAATAATTAATTGAAAAATTGAAAGTATGAATTTATTTATTTCTAACAAAATTATTAATAAATAAATATGTTGTTTTTAATACTACTATTATTAATACTAGTTTCAAATTTTGCATTTCGGTTAAATAAACATCAAATAGGATTGATTCGTTCAATATTAACTCATCCAAATGTAACACCTGAAATTAAAAAAAAGGTTCATACTGTATTGATTCATTCACATAATTCTTGGATACATAAAAAAGTAAATACATTTGCCGGTAATAATAAGTTTTCATCTGAATATAAAAAAGAGTTATATGAAGCCGCAAAATTAGGATTTTTAAAGTGTTTATTAAAATACAATGGTTCAACACCATTATACATGTATGCAGACAAATATTTATTTTATGAGTTTACAATTAGTATAACAAAACAAATGCCTTTGGGATATTTAAATCATTATGAACGATATATTAAAAAGGTAAATGTTTCAACACCGACTTTTATTGGCGATTCTAATATATTGGATGTTTATACAAGAGAAAAAAAAACAAAACCTGTTTTGTTAGAGACGGATAACAATAAGTTTATTGATAGAGAAAAAACGATTGAAAAAATCAATTATTTAGTAAAAGAATTGCCAGAAAAGGAACAATCAGTATTTTATGCAACTTTTAGCAGACACACTATGGAATCTATAAATACTGCAAAAGGTGCCTACAAACAAGCAAATGTTTCACATGAAACTTATAGACAACGAATGAGAAAAATTAGATATTACTTAAAAGACAAATTAGATATTACTTAAAATATAGTTTAACATATCGTGATTAGTGTTCTTTATAAAATTGATGTATAATATTATTTTTTATTTTTTTTAAATTAATGATAATATGAGCCAATACAAACTATTGGTTGAAAATAGGGATTATTCAAAGTGGATTCTTTATGATGCATTATCACTCAACGAAGTAGAAAAAATAGATATAAAACCTGAATCTTTAAAGTTATTTTCTCATGACATTTTTGAATTTGAAAATAATGAATGCAAAATATTACATTCTAGTATACGATGTTCCCCTTCTGTTCCAGGAGTATTGGTATTAAAGGAAAATAAAACATATGGTAAACATAAAGATAAATATTTGTATAAGTGTATTCCTGATGATAAAAGGTTACCTGTTTTCTTGGTTCCTTATCAATTAAAAATGAATTTTTCTAAAAATATAGACAATAAATATATAGTATTCAAGTTTGATCACTGGAATAACAAACACCCTCAAGGTACCGTCGTAAGTGTATTAGGAGATGTGGATGAACTTTCTAGTTTTTATGAATATCAATTATATTGTAAAAGTTTATATGCTTCTATTCAAACATTTAATAAAGCGACCTCTCACGCTTTAAAAGTAAAAACAGAAAAAGAGTTTATTTCTTCGATTATAGAAAAATACAACTTGATTGATAGGACCCATGAACAAGTATTTTCAATTGACTCTGCAAACACTACAGATTTTGATGATGCTTTTAGTATTGAAGAAATAAATACAAATAGTTATAAAATAAGTATTTATATAGCTAATGTACCATTATGGATGGAAGAACTGAACTTGTGGAATTCTTTTTCGGAAAGAATTTCAACAATTTATTTACCAGATAGAAAAAGACCCATGTTACCTTTATCACTTTCCAATTGTTTGTGTAGTTTATGTGAAAATGTATTGCGTTTAGCGTTTGCTATAGATATTACTATTGTTAATAATGAAATTATTGGTTATAAAATTGAAAATACATTTATTAAAGTATATAAAAATCATATATATGACAGTAAAGATTTAATTAAAGATAAAAACTACCAAAAAATGTTTTCAGTAACAAATGAATTATGTAAAGTTTATAAATACACTACAAAACTAAAAGGAAGTTATGATATGGTTAGTTATTTGATGATATTGATGAATTATTATTGTGCTACATCGTTGATTAATTTTAATACAGGAATCTATCGGTCTGTACAATTTAAAAAAATCTATGAAAAAGACTCATCACTTCCGGAGGATGTAAACAATTTTTTGAAAATATGGAACAGTTCTTTTGGTCAATATGATTTATTTGATAACAAAACATGTCATCAAATGTTACAATTGGACTCTTATATTCATTGTACTTCACCCATTAGAAGATTGGTCGATTTGTTAAATATGGCTCTTTTACAAATAAATTTAAATTTGAATAGTTTTGGATCCGAGTTTTACAAATTTTATGATTATTGGATAGAGAGAATAGATTATATTAATACTACGATGCGTGCTATTCGTAAAATACAAAATGATTGTAGTCTATTAGAAATGTGTGTAAATAATCCAAAGATTTGTGAAAAAATATATAATGGTTATGTATTTGATAAGATAGAAAGAAATGATGGTTTGTATCAATATGTAGTTTATTTGGTTGAATTAAAAACAGTTTCACGGATCACTGTAAGGCAAAATATAAGTAACAATACAAAATATGAATTTAAGTTGTATATATTTGAAGATGAGGATTCTTTAAAGAAAAAGGTAAGATTACATTTAATTATTTAAAAATTTTAATTTAAAAGTTGTTAAATATATATTTAATATGAATAAATTTTTTTACAACAGCGTTAAAAAGATTATTCCAAAAATATCTGATACCGAGTTACTTGCATTAAGGAGTGGAACAACATCTATTGATAGAGATATATTTAACGGTAAAGTAAAATACCCAATGTATAACATTCACAATAATAAGTTTGAACAAAGTAAAGTTGATGAATTGCTAACAAAATATGGAAAAACAGAAATTATTTATCCTTCGGAAAATTACAAAGAAATATTAGATTATATTGGATCGCAAGGATTTTTTTCATTTATCATCCCAGAAAAATACGGTGGAACAAATGTAAGTGTCAATGAATTATCAAGTATTTTAACTAAAATAACTTCTTCGAATCCGGCATTAGGAGTAACAATTATGGTACCTAATTCTTTAGGTCCTGGTGAATTGTTGGAAAAATATGGTACAGAATCACAAAAAAAGAATTTTTTACCAAAGTTAGCAAATGGATCTTTAATTCCTTGTTTTGGTTTGACCGGACCAAATAATGGTTCAGATGCAACCGGTTCTATTGATAAAGGAATAGTTGTTACTAATGAAACTGGTAAATTAGAAATAGAATTAACCATAAATAAACGATATATAACTCTTGCACCAGTTGCTAATTTAGTAGGAATTGCATTTGATGTGGATGATCATTTTAGTCTATTAGATTCAAGAAAAAGTGGAATTACATTGGCCTTGTTAGAAAAAGATCATCCAGGTTTGGAACAATTAACTCACCACAATCCTTTAAATGCTGGTTTTCCAAATGGTACTTTAAAAGGAAAGATTCGTATTCCCATGCAAAATATAATTGGAGGTGAGTTAAAAGTTGGAGATGGATGGAAAATGTTGATGGAATGTTTGGCTGCAGGAAGGGGTATTTGTCTTCCTGCTTCTGCAAATGGATCAAGTAAAGCAGCAACTGTTGGTGTTTATCAGTATGCAAAACATAGAAAACAATTTAAAATGCCATTAATAAAAATGCAAGGTGTTCAAGATAAGGTAATTGATATGTTTTTTCACACATGGGTTATTCAATGCAGTATTGCACTAACAAATTCTATATTGGATTCAGGTGAAAAACCAGCAGTTCTTTCTGCTATAATGAAACAACAAACGACAGATCGTGCTAGAGAAGTTTTGAATCATGGAATGGATATTCATGCAGGTAGTGCAATTTGCTTGGGAGAAAATAATTTTCTTGAAAAATTTTATCGTTCTGCACCAATTGGAATTACGGTAGAAGGAAGTAATACTTTGACAAAAAATTTAATTATTTTTGGGCAAGGTCTTAATAAAAGTCATCCTTATATTAGTTCCATATTAGAAGCAATATTAAAAAACGATGAAAAACAATTTCATAATCACTTCAAAAATATAGTAAATCATTCTTTAAGTATGTACATACAGAGTATCGTGTCTATTTTTGAAGAAAAACTAGAAAAACAGACTGTTGATTTTGCAAATCTAGCAAATTTTGTAGCTTTACAAGGAGGTTCTTTGAAAGCAAATCAAACCTTATCGACTGACATGGCAGATATATTGTCAAATTTATATTTAGCGCATAGTGTAAAATGGTATCAGAAACAGCATAAAGTAAGTAAATTATTTACAGATTATGTTATTGAAAGATTATTAAATGAAAATCAGATTCGAATTAATAGAGTTTTGGATAATAACATGTATATTAAAATACCAAACATTTTTTTGAAAAAAAGTGTTCCTTCCAATCAATACAGTACAAACAGGAGTTTGATTCGTGAGTTTGAAAAAAATCCACAAATTATGAATCATTTATTAAAAGATATTTATACAGAAAATAATGAGTTAAGTGACTTATTAAAATTGGATCTGCTACAAAGAAGTAATCCAGATGAATACGAAAGACTTTATAATAAAATGATTCAAGTAGGAGAATACAAGAATGTTTAAATAATAAAATTGAATATTTTTTATTAATAAAAATTAAATTATTAATAAAAAATGTTTTATAAAAGAAATGCAATTTTATTAAAAAATTATTTTAATAAAGTAATATCCAATAAAAAGTTCGTAAAATATAATATTTTGAAAAAAAAATATAAGAGTAATTTTGTTCAAACAAAAAAAAATAAAAAAAGTTATATTCCTGACAAAAATGATTATTATGAAGGGTCATTTGATGCACATTGGCCGTAATTTTGTAAAATTAATATAATATAAAAAAATTGATTAAAAACATTTTTTTTACTAAAATCAAATTTCATGGAGACATTAAATAATAACAATACAAAACAGCTTCTTAAAAATATAAAAAATTTACCATGTGACTTAAAAACTCATATTTTTAAAACTTTTATAATACCCAAACATTGTGAATTATTTTTAGACTGGCTTGAAAATAATAATGCTATAGATATGACTTATTGTGTTTATACCAATAAAATAGATAATTTAATCAAAGAGCTACTTTCCAATAGGGATTGTATAAACTATTTATGTGAAAAAAATACATTTATAAAAAAAATGTATATTCGGCATTATATAAAAAAAGAAAAAGCATTTGAATTGATGACAACAAGAAGAAGTTTTGTAACATCTGTTTTAATGTATATGTGGCATTAACTTGTTTAATTTATGTAAAAAATTGAAGTTATTTTTAATTAGTTTACTAAATTATATTTCGTACATAAAATCATGAAGATTACAGTATATATTTTTGCTTTGTTTATTACTATTGTTTCATCATCTAGACAAATTATGAAATACAATACGCGTTATTGTATATCAAAACCTCACTACTTGTCTATTATGGGTCCACTTCATAGTTCTCCAAAGTATATTCCAAGAATTGATGAATCATATGTTATTCCTAAGGAAGTGTATAAAAAAATTTTTAAGGAAAATATTCCTTACAAGCAACGCAGTTAAATAAAAGTATAAATAAAAACAAAAAAACAAAAAAAACAAAAATAAAAATCGTGTAAATACATTTTTTTATTTCCCTTGAATAGTTCAATTATTAATAAAAAAACAAAAAAATCTTTCCATAAAGAAAAGGATGTTTAGAAGATATTTTTGTAAAAAAGAATGCCCTATATGTATGGAGGATAAAAAATTAGAATTATTTTGTCTAGAAGAACATGAATTTTGTAAAAAATGTTGTGATGATTGGATTCAAAAAAGTAATTTATGTCCACTTTGTAGAAAAAATTGTGTAAATAAAAAATATTCACCCTTTAATTATGAATTAAAGAATTTAGATTATGATTTTTTCAAAGAATATGGGCAAATGTATTTTTTGCTCTGGCATTCTCCACGATGTTTAAAAAAATATCATAAATTTGTTATTTATGAAACCAATGAAAATAAAATAGTATTTCAATGTAAAGAATGTAATATTGAGCAAGTTTTTTAATTATACATATAGTGATTGATTCGTAGCAATAAATTTTAATGTCAGTTCAGGAATTTTGTTTAATTTATGTAAAAATTCTATATTATTCATAAATTCTGCAACATTTTTTAACTCATTTACTAGATTATTTAGTTTTAAAATACTTTTTATAAATTCACCTGTAAATATTTGGAATGTATCTTCACATTTTTTTATAATTTGTTTACATTCTAATTCATTTGTACAGTTACACCATTCTAATATAAGATTTACTAGTTCATAAATGAAATTAAGAGAATCGCTATAAGGAAGCATGTATTCTCCTTCTTTAATATCGTAAAAAGTATAAATTTCTTTCATTTTTTCAAGGCAATTGTCCAAAGATTCATTTAAAGTTAATTTGTTGCAGGAATAAATTTTACAATCTTCATGAACACGAATGTTTGAAAAACAACTTAATAGTGCAGCTATTTGACAAGAATCTAATTCTTGAAAATAATTAGTTTCTTGTAATAAATCACTCAACGCCAAACAATGTGTTTCTTGTATATTAGTAGCTACAATTCCTTTTATTGAAACTTGATTTGAATTTTCAATAAAGAGATTATTTTGTAAAAGAGATAAATAATTTTCATTGTTGATTTTAAAGTAACTTTCCATTTCAACAATATAATTTTTATTTTTTTCAATACTTTCTTTCGAATCGATTATTTCATCGTACATTTTTAACTCAGCTTTTAAATGTTTATTTTCATTCTCGATTGTAGAAATTGTTTTTTCTACTTGTTTTCTTTTCTTTTGTTTACAGTTATTTAATTCTTCTTGAAGATCTTTGTATTCATTGTATAGTTGTTTATTTTCTAGAACTTTTTTATAAACAGGATTGTTTATTTTATTGTTTATTGATTTTTCTATATTTTCATTTTCTAGTTTTACTTGATTAATTTCTTTTATTATTTCGTTAAAACACATGCTTTTTTCAGCAAATCCAATGGTGTCATTTTCATAAAGCAAAAAGTTTAAAATCAAATTATAAGAAATTTGAAATTTAGATTGTAATAGTTGTGGTTTTCCATTCAGTAAATTCTTATAATCATGTGTATACGGTAATTCAAATAGATTATTTAAATGAATAACATGTCCAACTGTATCTAGCCCTCTTCTACCTGCTCTACCTGCCATTTGAGTATATTCATGTGGTAATAACATACGCATATTGGAACCATTAAATTTTTCAAAATTTGTGAAAATAACTGTTTTTGTTGGCATATTAATACCAACTGCAAATGTTTCCGTTGCAAAAAGCATCTTTATGTGTCCTTTTTCAAACATTAATTCAATCATTTCTCTAAAAATAGGCATAATACCAGAATGATGAACTGCCACTCCTTTTTTTAAAAGTTTAATAAGAAATTCAAACTCTGGTAATAATATATACTCTTGGTGATTTGGAATTTTTTTCAATATTTTAATGCACTCTTGTTCTATATCTATAGGTTTTGTATCTTCTTCGTTTGTTTCAAGCAAATTAATATTTATATTTTGAGCGTATTTTTCAACATTTTTTCTAGAAAATACAAAACATATAGCAGGTAACATATTATTTTTTTGTAGATATTTACATACTTCGTTTAAAACAAAAGAAGGTTTCACAAAACAATTGTTTTTTTTTGTGTATTCTACTAATTTTTTTATTTTTAGATAATTATCGTCGTGAAAATTTTTTTCGTCATCTTTTATCATTATTGGTTTGTGTATAAACTGATTAATAAATTTTAAAAATTCTTTGTCTTTAATATTTTTAATGGGGCCTTGTGGAAGTGTGGTATATAAATAATGTTTTAATGGAACAACACGATGATTAGTAGGAGCAAGATAAACAGTTTTGTTATAAATATCATTTCTTTTGACATTTTCAATCCATGAAGCAAATTCCATTTCTCTATCAATAGTGGCAGACAGCATGATTAATTGTACATGAGAAGGCAAAAACATGATAGTTTCTTCCCAAATCTTTCCTCTGTCTGCATCGTTAATATAATGAATTTCATCAAATATTACACATGCTAATTCATCTTGAAAATCCATTTCAAAATGCAAAGGAATAGATGTTTGTTGTGTTTTTTTTTGTAGTAATGTATTTCTTAGTATTTCAGTAGTCATAATTAATACATCTGCCTCTGGATTAAATTTTATATCTCCTGTTAAAATTCCAAAAGAAACATTTTTAAACTTTTTTGAAAATTCATGAAACTTTTGATTTGATAAAGCTTTTATAGGTGATGTGTAAATAACTTTTTTTCCTTTTGAAACAAAATGTTCAATAGCAAATTCTGCTGGCAGTGTTTTACCACTTCCAGTATGAGCAGTAATTAAAATGTGTTGTTCTTCAACAATGGCTTGAATTGCATATTTCTGAAAATCACTCAACACAAATGGAAATAATTGAAAGTAATTATTATACTTTTCATTTTCATTAAATTGGGATCTACAAAGTTTTACCATTTTTTTATTTATATTATGTAGAGTAATTTGTAAATCAATTTTATTATTTTTAAATAAACAATTTAAAGATATTTAATACTTATAATTTATAATGAGTGACACAGTTGCAAGTGAAACACAGACTTATCAAGGTCGTGTAAAATGGTTTAATAATAAAGCTGGATATGGTTTTATTACGGTAATTGGAAGTGATTTGGAAGGTACTGATATTTTTGCTCACCATAGCAATATCAAGGTTTCTGAAGAACAATACAAATATTTAGTACAAGGTGAATACTTGGAGTTTACTTTGATTAGTTTGGAAAAGGGCGATCACAAATACCAAGCTGGAGAAATTTCTGGTGTAAAGGGAGGTAAATTATTGTGTGAAACGAGAAATGAGGTTCGTGCATCAGCACCAAAGAGACCTGTAAATACTAGAGTTGGTGACAAAAAAGCTTCTAAACCTAGAAAGCGTGGTTCTGGTCCAAGAGAAGCTGAAAACTCTGACGAGGAGTGGGTTCTTGTTAAGAAGACAGTTCCTTCTTCTAGCGTTGAAGAAGCATAATAAAAACATATATTTTAAGTAATATAAATATTTAAAATGTATGATATAAATATATTTAAAGGGTACTACATAGTTCAAGTATAATGTCAACGAACGATAATCCATCTCCAGCTACGATCGAAGAAAACAATGAAATTAATGATCAGTTTTCTTCAATTTTGAGTTCTCTATCTCAATTCAAGGTACAATTATCTGCTTTAACAATTCAACTACGAGGGTTGGAAAAGACAGTAAAGCGTGAAATAAAAACTCATAAAAAAGAAGTAGCTAAGAAACAATCAAAAGGAAATAGAAAACCATCTGGTTTTGCTGCTGCAACTCCAATTTCAGATGATTTATGTGATTTTCTAGGAAAAGAACACGGTACAAATATGGCAAGAACAGAAGTAACAAAGTATATTTGTAGTTATATTAAACAAAATTCACTTACAGTTGATGATAATAATCGTGTAATTAGACCAGACAATAAGTTAAAATCATTATTAGGAACAAATGATGAAACAGAAATTACTTTTTTCAATATTCAAAGATTTATGAATAAGCATTTTTTAAAAAATAAAACACTTAGTGTGGAAGATAAATAAATATAAAAAATTATTAAAATATAATGACAAATTCCAGATATTATGTACATCCTAAAATTATAGATTTATATGTAAACCCAAACAATATTTGTATTTTTAGCAAAACTACTTGTTCATTTTGTGAAAAGGCAAAAAAATTATTAGAATCGTATAGTTCTGTAAAAGCTACTATTTATGAAATAGATAATTTATCGGAAGGTAAATTATTGCATAAAGAATTAATAAAGCATACAAATTTTAATACTGTTCCTAATATTTTTATTTTAGGAACACATGTTGGTGGTTTTAATGAATTACTTGAATTAGAAAAAAATGGTACTTTAAATGATTTATTTTCAAAATTTACATATAGATGTGAGTTTTGTAATAAATCATTGCCAACAAAAGAATACAGTTGTGGTTGTTATCCAAGAGGATTTAGCGATTGGGGTAATCGTATTTAAATCGTTTTATTTTATTTGTATTTTATATATCTATACAAATGAATAATTTAATTATTTTCTTGTATGGTGTAATTATTGTTTTATTAATTGTACTTTATGGAAAAATTAGGTGTTTTTATCCACAATTCGATTTTTTGGCAGTCAATAAAAATGTCTATGTTGATGGATGGTTAATGTCCCACTTTATTTTATTTGCCTTGTGTGGTTATTTTTTTCCAAATACTTTTTATTTTGCAATGTTACTAGGAATTTTATGGGAATTAATTGAACATTTTAAATTATTTTCCTTTGCAACAAAATGTATAACTCGAAAAGAAAGCATTTTATCGTTAAATAATTATATTAAATTATTTGAAGAACAATCATCTGATGATATTAATAATAATTGGTGGTACGGAAAATATGAAGATGTCATAGTAGATTTTCTAGGTTTTGTTACAGGATATTTTATTTTAAAGTATAAATTTGTATAAAAAAAATTGAATACGATTTTGTTTAAAATATAAAATTATCAAAAATAATAGTCATGTTGTCAAGACTTCATCAATTAAATCAAAAAAGAATTATAATTAATAAATATAAATATAATCGATTTACAAAAACTGAATCATCCAAATATATTGATACAGAATTGAATGATATTCGTGAAAATATTTTAGCCTTAAAAGAAGAACTAAGACTATTTCAAAATTGTCCTGAAAATATGTTAATTGGATTATAAAATTGATGTTAATAATAAAAATAATTTATAGTTATTATTAATATGAAAGAGTTTGATTTCGAAGATACCAAAATAATATTAGGACAAACTGCTCAAGAAAATTGGGATTTAATAGATTTTGAAAGTGATTTTATATGGTTACATTTAAATTCTTTTCCATCATGTCATGTAATTATTGAAAATGTAAATCCTACTAATGAAATATTGCAATATGCAGCAAATTTATGTAAAAATAATACAAAATATAGAAATTTACGAAATTTAAAAATATGTTATACCAAATGCAGTAATTTAAAAAAGGGTGACGCAGTAGGAAGTGTTTTTTACAAAAGTAAACGAAAGGTAAATACTATTATGCTTTAATTATGTTTTGCGCGCATTCTTTTTCTTTGTCTTTTTCTTCTTCTAACTCTCTTTTTTTTCCATTTATCTCTCATATAGATTACTAAATTACTTTTTTTTTACATATAAAATAAAGTTAAATAAATAATTTTACTAGTACTACAATAATGAACTATAGAATAAATCATGCTTATGTTCTCAAATCTATAAAGAAAAATATAAATTTGAAACCGAAACTTGCAAATTTAAAAAATAAAACATTTATTGTTTCTGGTGGTTCTAGAGGTATTGGTTATAATATTGCTGAAAAATTGGCATTAGCAGGTGCAAATGTTACTATTGCAGGAAAAACGACTGAACCACATCCAAAATTAGAAAATACCATTTATTCTGCTGCTGAACAAATTGTAAAAAAAACGAATCAACCCAACTGTCTTCCAGTTGTGTGTGATGTAAGAAAAAATCAAGATATAGATGAGTGTATTGAAAAAACACTGCGTGTATTTGGAGGTATAGATGGTGTAATTCTAAATGCCAGTGCTCTTTGTTTAAATAATACTTTGAATCAAAAGGAAAAAGAAGTAGAATTGATGAGTGCAGTTAATATTAATGGTACTTTTATGATGGGAAAAAAATGTTTGCAACATATTCAAAAATCAAGTCATCCTCATATTTTACTTATTTCACCTCCTTTGGCTATGATTGAAAATAGCGATTGGTGGACAAATCATTTGTATTATAGTTTATCAAAATACAATATGTCACTTATGGGAAAATATTGGAATAAAGAATTTGAACATGTAGGTGTCAACACACTTTGGCCTAGAACTACAATTAATACTGCTCCTGTAAAGAATTTACTAGGTGGTGATGAAATGGTTAATATTTCTCGTACTGCTGATATTATGGGAGATGCAGCTAAACATATCTTTATGTCAGATCCATTGCTTTGTAACGGTAATAATTTTATTGATGATGAAGTTTTGGCATCATTAGATAAAGATGTTGAAAAATATAAAGTAGATCCAAATATAAACGAAAAGGAACTAATGCCAGACTTTTTCTGTTAAAAAAATAAAAAAAATTGAAATAAATTTAGTTAAAATAGATTATTAAAAATAATGAGTAGTCGTTTTGATATCGTTTTAAAGTATATATTTTTACCGTGTGATGTAAAAAGAATAATAAAGAATTATTGCTGTAATATATTGGGATATACGGGTGAAGACTTGACAATAATAAAATATGAAAGTAATAAAGCAAGAGGAAAAAAATTACGAACATTGGTAGAAGCTATGCATTTTAAAAAGATGGGTGTTTCTACGAATTGGTTAAAATCATTTCATCACCAAGGGCTTTTATATTCGAATGGAGCTTATTTATCAAGTTTTGGAGAAATAAAAACAATAGAGCAATTTTATAGAAATGGAGAAATAAGTAGGGAGCAGTCCACTTGTATATATGAAGAAATATATGATCATGTTTCAATTGGTATGAAATGCGAAATACAATCAATAATGAAAAGAATGTACCCTGACTACTATTTCTTTCCAGATAGCGATGGTAGACTAACCAATACTGGAGATAAAAGTGTTTATGATGCGGTTTTGAAAAGAAGGTTATCCAAGTTATAAATTTATATTATTTATTGTAATATAGTTTTAAAAACTTTTTTAATTTTACCGTCGTTGGGGGGCGGAACCCCCGAAGAAAAGAAAAGAAAAAATTGAAGTGTAAAGGGTAGAAAGAGTGAAAGAAAAAAAGATGAGATTCCAGAAAGTATGGGAGG